>OLQV01000155.1_pt1 | contig 72168 bp, 50 predicted proteins | sample 1672371 | NCBI WGS metagenome assembly OLQV01 (sample SAMEA3136676, study PRJEB25190) | human gut metagenome
TTCGGCGGCTCGGGCACCCGCGGCCTTCATGCCGGCGATGGTCTGCATGTTGAGCGTGCCAATATTCAGCACGAGCGCGTTGCAAATGGACGTGATGTCAACAACATCGGCAGGCTCGTCGCTCATGATAGGGCTTGCGCCCACGGCGAGCACAGCGTTCGCGCAGCTCTCCACGGTCACGTAATTCGTGATGCAGTGGACGAGCGGAGTCGTCGCACGCACATCGTCGGCAAACGCCTTGATGGATTCGGTGATTTCAGATGCAGTTTGATATGCGGAATTGTTCGCAGTCATGCGATGCTCCCTTCGTTGGCATTACCCATATCAGGTTCGGTGGGTCGGAGCCAAGAAGCCCCCTCTCAGCCCGCTTCGGCGAGCTCCCCATTATGTCGAAGTGAATTATACGGCGCACGCGGCGAAAGGAGCACAAAAATCCGCAAACGGCAGCGCCGCGTTTAGCCGATGCGAATGTCGCTCAAGGGCATTCGCGGCAAAACGACCACGACAGCGCCCTGCTCAAGAGAAATCGACACAGGCTTGCCCACGAATTCATTGGAAAGGCCAAGCGTCACGTCGTTTCGAAGCGTCGCATTCTCAACTTCATACAGTGGGCCGCGCTCCGTAAGGCCGCACGAGGCGTCGGGCGCAGAAAAGACCGAGAACGTGCCAGTATTCTTTGCAGCAATCTCAAGCGACATGCCGCCTGCGAGCGCGACCACGACATTGCCCTCTCCTACCGCGACGGCATGCATGCCCGCGCGCGCCGCGCCCACCAAGGCCGAAAGCGTTGCAAGCGTGTGATCGAGCCTTCCTCCAAGCGCACCATACACCGCAACCTCGCGCATGCCATGCGCGAGCGCCCACTCGAGCGCAAGCGCCGTATCACTGTCGTCTTTCATGACGGGATGCCTCTCAATAGGAACGCCCTGCGGAACATGGCCCAACGAGTCAAAGTCGCCCAAGGCGAAATCGGGCGTTACGCCAATCGCGCAAAGCGAGGAAAAACCACCGTCGACCGCAATCGCCTTATCGAAATGTTCGGCAGAAAAATGGTCGGCATCAAAGGACGCGGCACCGACAAGCGCACATGAAAAACGATTCTCTGGCATATCTTCCCTTCTAACCCGGTTCATGATCCGCGGCTTTTGCTCAAGATTGTAGCAACACCGTGCAGAATGCACGACATACGGCGCAGGCAATGATACAATAGCCGACGCTATGCGGGCTGGACGGTCGCGGTGGCCTTGCGCCAACGAGGAAAGTCCGGGCTTCTTGAGGCAGGATGCCGGCTAACGGCCGGGCGGGGAAACCCGATGGAAAGTGCTGAAGAAACTTAAACTCCCACTGGCGCCTTCGGGCGTTAAGAGAAAAGCTGAGAAGGTGCGGTAAGAGCGCACCAGCACGTCAGCAATGGCGTGGCTTGGTAAACCCCATCCGAAGCAAGGGCGAATAGGCATGCGATACGGTTGAGCCTCTCCGTGCATGCGGGTAGCCTGCTTGAGGCGTGTGGTAACGCACGTCCTAGATAAATGGCCGTCTTCAACGACAGAACCCGGCTCATAGGCCCGCTAAGGCATTACAAAAACGAAAGCCCGCTCACGCGGGCTTTCGTCGTTTATCGAAGCGCAACGCTTTCGGCTTATAGGACAAAAAGTGTGTCTCGATAGAACACATGTTCCCCTCATGCTAATCCAGCCAGAACGGGAAGGGGTCCTTGCGGTGGAGCTCTTCCCAGACAGCCCTGTCGCCCCATTCCGGCCTACCATCGCCTTGCTTCGGGGATGACGAGTAGACCTCGTAGAGCAGGTCGATGTCGGCGTCCCTCGGCATGGTCGCCAGCTTCTCCCTGGCGGTCCTCGCGTCGCCGGAATGCGCGCGACACCACCAGAACACGGCCTTCACGCGCTTCAGGGACGTGAGCCCCCTGTGGTTGCGGAGAATGGCCCTGAGCTGGGCGTTGACGCCTCCCTCTATCCTATTGTTGGTCGAAGGGAGCGGGCCGGCCTTCGTGAGCCCGGGGTCGAGGTAGGTGAAGAGCGTCCCCGCCGAGACCAGCGAGGACAGCGACCTCCTCGCCTTCCTGAGCCTCTCGTGGGTGTAGACCCGCCTCCCGTCGACGAGCGTGGTGTCCTCGAGGAAGTCGGCCCAGAAGCCGCACCAGTCGAGGTAGCGCTCGCGCCACAGCTCCGCCTGGTGCAGCGTCTCGATATGCATGAGGTCGAGCGCGATCCCGTACAGCTCCCGGCCCGCCTGAAGCTTCGGCCTTGTCGTCGTGCACCTTTTGACCTGGCAGAACGCGTGGAACACGCATCTCTGGACCTTGGTCCGGGGCCAGGTCGCGCGCACGGCCTTCGCGAAGCCGCTCCCGCCGTCGGTGACCACGACGTCGGGCGCCGGTATCGGCTCCATGAGCGCCGACCACGCCCTCGAGTTCTCGGATTCCGCCATGTACCACGAGACGACGCGCTCGCCGCTGCAGCAGATCAGCACGACCAGGCGCTCCGCGAGCCAGATCCCGTCGACGAAGAGGACGCGGTGGAGCTCCCCGTCGGGCACGGGCATGGGCCAAACCTCCCAGAACTCCGAGGTCCTGCGCCTGAAGGTCCGGCCGGCGCCCGGCATCTCGAGCTGCGTGCCCTTCGACAGCAACCACGACAGGAACTCCTCGAGGCGGGCGGCCGCGTCGTCGTAGCGCACGGTGGCCGAAGCGCCGCACGCGGCGCACCTCCATCTCTGGGCCCCCGACGAGGTCTTGCCGTTCCTTTTCATCGACCCGCCGCAGCAAGCGCATTTGACCGCCTTCATGGCGCACCCCTCCCGAAAGGTTTTTAACGTTTCCGAAAAAGGCTATCCATCTGGAGGAACGGCGAGCGCGAGGACACACATTTTGTCCGAGTGCTTAAATAGGGCCGACGAATTTAAACGAACGAGAAAGGGGCATCGACCTGCGCCGATACCCCTAAATGAGACACACATTTTGTCCTATAAGCCGAAAGATAAAAGGGGCCCGGGAACCGCGATTCGGACGGCTTCCGGACCCCTTCCAGAGGGTGAAAAAACAGGCCGTGGGGTAAACTTTTTCGACCGGAAAATTCCCCCGCAATAAAAAATCCCTGACCGTTTTCGCAGGTCAGGGACTTGATTTTGGTCGCGGGGGGCGGATTTGAACCACCGACCTTCGGGTTATGAGCCCGACGAGCTGACCAGACTGCTCCACCCCGCAATGTATGTAAGGCACCTTTCCGCAATGGGAAAAGCTGCAAGAAAGAATATTACCCTTGTAGGTCGCACAAGGCAAGAATTAAATCTCGCGTCACAAAACCACCACATGCAGCTCTCGGCAACCCTTCCGCAACCTTTCTCGAATTATTTCGTTTCGCCACAAGTGGGGAGCATATAATAGTGTCTCTGCGAAATAATGCAAGCAAGTCATCTATCTGGGGAAAGGAGCAGGAGGCGAATGGCCGATGCGAACCATCGCAACACGGACGGTTCCGCGCGTCCACACGTCCACGCGATTCCCTCCCATCGCATGGCACGCCGCGCCAGGCCCCTTCCCGAAAAGCTCACCTTCTTCCATCTTTTCTGGATTTTCGTCATCTGCAGCGTCGTCGGCCTCGTCGTCGAGACCATCGTGAGCTACCCCATCGACGGCATCTGGAAAGACCGCGCGGGCCTGGTCTGGGGCCCGTTTTCCCCTATCTACGGCGTCGGCGGCATGCTCATCACCATGGCGCTGTGGAACCTGCGCGACAAAAGCGCCCTCGCCATGGGAATCTGCGCGGGCTTCGTCGGCGCAGGCTTCGAGTTTATCGCCGGCTGGTTTTGGGAGACGTTCTTCGGAATCGTCGCGTGGAGCTACGCTGACCAGCCCTTCAACCTGGGAGGACACACCTGCCTCGGCATCGCAATCGTCTGGGGGTTCGCCGGCCTCGCCTGGATGCGGATCGGCCTGCCGCCCATGCTGCGCATCATCGAGGACATCCCGAAAAGCGTCCGCAAGCCGCTCACGGCCATCCTCTGCGCGTACATGATCGCGAACATCGCGATGACCGTCCTCAGCTTCAATTACTGGTACGAACGGCAGAATGGCAACCCCATCGAGACGCCACTTCAGTCATACTTTGCAGAAAACTACAGCGACGAGTTTATGAGCGAGCGCTTCCAAACCATGTCGCTCTACGCCGACCTTGTGAAACGTGGGAATCAATGATAGCTAGCACTTACCATTTGGGAATCGACGTCGGATCCACCACCGCGAAAGCCGTGGTGTTCGACCCGCTCGCGCAGCGCGTGCTCTTCTCGCGCTACGTGCGCCACAACGCGAATCAGGTGGAAACGGTCGCCTCCCTCCTGCGCACCGTTGCGAAAGAATTCCCCGAGTGCTCGTTTCGCCTGGTGGCGTGCGGGTCGGGCGGCACTACCATCGCCGACGTCCTCGGCGTGCCCTTCGTGCAGGAAGTCGTTGCGAACTCGCTTGCCGTGCGCCGCGACCACGAGAACGTGCGCTGCGCGATCGAGCTCGGCGGCCAGGACGCGAAGATGGTGTTCTTCGAGCGCGACGAGAAGTCGGGTGCCACCACCGTGGCCGACATGCGCATGAACGGCTCGTGCGCCGGCGGCACGGGCGCCTTCATCGACGAGATGGCTGCGCTTTTGAAGGTGCCTGTCGAGCAGTTCGACGAGCTCGCCGCGCGCGGGCAATCGGTCCACCAGGTATCGGGCCGCTGCGGCGTTTACGCGAAGACCGACATCCAGCCCCTGCTCAACCAGGGAGTTTCGAAGGAGGACCTGGCACTGTCGTCGTTTCATGCCATCGCGAAGCAGACGATCGGCGGCTTGGCGCAGGGCCTCGACATCCATCCGCCCGTCATCTTCGAGGGCGGCCCGCTAACCTTCAACCCGACGCTCGTGCGCGTGTTCGCTGAGCGCCTGGAGCTTGCCGACGACGACATCGTGATTCCCCAAAATCCCGAGACCATCGTCGCTTTGGGCGCAGCCCTCGCAGCCGACGAGTTGTTCGCCGATAACGAGAACTGCCTTGTCGCAGACCTCCTCGATGCAGCCGACACTCTCGACAAGGCCGCGGCGAGTCCCGCCCCCAGCACGCGCGGGACGGCATATTTCGCATCGCCCGAAGAGCGCGCCGCATGGAAAGCCTCGCATGCGCTCGCCCCGCAAACGCCACCCGACCCAGCCCCTGGTTCGACGGTGCGCGCCTACCTGGGTATCGATTCAGGCTCCACCACCACCAAGTTCGCACTCGTTTCCCCCGATGGGAAGCTTGTCGACTCGTTTTACGCCCCCAACGAGGGCGAGCCTCTCGACGTCGCACGTGCGGCACTCATCGCACTGCGCGACCGCTATCGCGCAGCGGGCGCCACGCTCGACATCCTGGGCGTGGGAACCACCGGCTACGGCGAGCTCATGTTCGCGAAAGCCTTCGGCGCCGATTACCACACGGTCGAGACCGTGGCGCATGCCCGCGCGGCGGAAGCGTGCGTGCCCGATGCGAGCTTCGTGTTGGACATCGGCGGGCAGGACATGAAGGCCCTTTGGCTCGATGGCGGCATCATCACCGACATCGTCGTGAACGAGGCCTGCTCATCGGGCTGCGGATCGTTTCTTGAAAACTTCGCATCCTCACTTAACATCCCCGTGGAAGGCATCGCGCAGGCTGCGTTTTCCTCGACCAATCCCGCCGTGCTCGGCAGCCGTTGCACCGTGTTCATGACGAGCAGCATCGTGTCCGAACAGCGCTGCGGGAAAACTCCCGCCGACATCATGGCGGGCCTGTGCCGCTCGATCATCGAGAACGCGTTTACCAAGGTCATCCGCATATCGAATCTCGAAAGCCTCGGCGAAAAGGTCGTCGTGCAGGGCGGCACGTTCTTAAACGACGCCGTGCTGCGCGCGCTCGAGCAGCACATCGGTCGCGAGGTCACGCGCGCGCCCTACCCGGGGCTCATGGGTGCTATCGGCATCGCGCTGCTCACGCAGGAGCATCTGGAAGGCGCCCGCCGCGAGAGGGGCGAGGTCGCAGCAAGCTTGGAGACCGCGAACGCGACCAGCGAGGGGCGCGAGCCCGCACACGCAACCGCCTTCTCCCTCGATGCGCTCGACACCTTCTCGTATACGCAGGAGTCTAACCTCATCTGCCCCTTCTGCGCGAACCACTGCAACCGCACGCGCATCACCTTCGCGAACGGCGACTCGTGGGTGACGGGTAACCGCTGCCCGCGCGGCGAGGTGGTGGGCGATCCGAAAGATAAATCAATCCGCGAACAGGTTAAACACATCGCCGCCGCCGTCGACAGCGTGCCGAACCTGTTCGACGTCCGCGAGAAGCTCCTCTTCCGCGACTGGCCCTGCGCGCCCGGCCCTGCGCCGCAAAACACGGTCATCGGCATGCCCCGCGTCCTCTCGATGTGGGAATACGCCCCCTTCTGGACGACGCTGTTCCGCTCGCTTGGGTTCACGGTGAAGCTATCGCGCCCGAGTACGCGCGCCATGTACGAGCGCGGGCTCTCAGCCGTGTCCTCAGACACCGTGTGCTTCCCCGCTAAACTTGTCCACGGGCACGTGCGCGATTTGGTCGACCAGGGGGTCGACCGCATCTTCATGCCCTCTGTCACAACGGTGACCTCGGAAAACACCTCGAAAACAAGCCAATCGATGTGTGCGGTGGTGAAGGGCTACCCCATCGTCATGCGCAATTCGGACAACCCCGAGAAGCGCTTCGGCATCCCCTTCGACGCGCCGCTGTTCCACTGGCTCTCGCAGAAAGACCGCAACCGCCAGCTCACCGAGTACTTCGCACGCGAGTTCTCCCTCGGCACCGCAAGCGTGCGCCAGGCAATCGATGCGGCCGACGCTGCACAAAAGACGTTCAAGGCCGAGCTTGCACGGGAAGGCGAGCGCATTTGCGACCAGGTGGAACGTGAAGGCTCCTTCGCCGTCGTACTCGCAAGCAGGCCGTACCAGAACGACGACTTGGTCAACCACGAGCTGCCGCGCGCCTTCACCGAGCTCGGCATCCCCGTGATCTGCGCTGATGCGGTGCCCCACGTGAACGAGGTCGACCTTTCGAGAAGCCGCCTCGACGTGGTGAACAACTTCCACGCGCGCATGCTGGGCTCCGCCGTGATCGCCGCGGGAAGCCCGAATCTGGAATATGTCCAGCTCGTAAGCTTCGGCTGCGGTCACGACGCCTACCTCTCCGACGAGATCATCCGCCTCATGCACCTCGCCGGACCCAAAGCGCCTCTCATCCTGAAGGTCGATGAGAGCGACATCCAAGGGCCGCTGCGCATCCGCGTGCGTTCGTTCATCGAGACCATCCGCCTGCGAAGGAAAAAGGCCAGGAACGAGAAGACGAGCGATCGGGAAGTTGCCGCGCCGCCTGCCGCAGGAGCAAGCACCCCGTCCGCGGTGACCTCCGCTGCAGCAGCCACGCCAGCATCCGCCCCCGTCGCGACCCCCGAGACCTCCGCGAGCACCCCGACAACCGCGCAAGCCGCCTCGGCCCCCGCTCCGCGAACGAGAAAGCACTCCCGCGAGCTGCCCGATCCCTATCCGCAGAAATTCACGAAAGCCGACCGCCAGGACAAGGTGGTCCTCATCCCGAACACCTCGCATGCATTCTGCCGTTTGATGGCGGTCGCCTTCGAGAGCCAAGGGCTGCGGACCGTCCCGCTTGAAATCGGGCGTGAAGAGGCCATCCGCCTGGGCAAACAATACGTGCACAACGACATCTGCTTCCCCGCGCAAATCGTCATCGGCGAGGCGCTCGCCGCGCTTCGCAGCGGGAAGTACGACCCCGACAAGGTCGCTGTCGGCACCGGCAAGTACATTGGCGACTGCCGCCTCACACACTACGAGGCGCTCCTTCGCAAGGCGCTCGACGACGCCGGTTATCCGCAGGTCCCTATCATCACGAACGACGACGTCGACTTCCACAACGTGCACCCTGGGTTCAAGATGAACGTGAGCTCGGCTTTGAAAGTCGCCTTCACGCTGCCGATGATCGATGCGCTTGAAGAGCTGCTGCGCAAGATGCGCCCCTACGAGACCGAGCCGGACTGTGCCGATCGTGCCTTCGACGAGGCGCTCGACTTGCTGATGGAGGGCTTGCGCGGCAAGTCGCTTCGCTCCCTTAAACGTGGATTTACCCAAGCCATCGACGTGATGAAGAAGGTTCCTTACGACCGCACACACCGCAAGCCGCAGGTGCTCATCGTCGGTGAGTACCTGCTGAACTTCCACCCCGGCGCCAATCACGACGTCGAGCTGTACCTGGAGCGCAACGGACTCGAAGTCATCGAGGCGCGCATGACCGACGTCATTAGGAAGACGTACTTCTACCAGCACGCGCAGGAAAAGGAGTACCGCGTCACGCGCCCCCTCAAAGAAAAGGCATGGCACGCCATCGCGGACAACGTGTTCGACGTGGCCCACAACGTGTGTGACAGCATCGCGTGCGCGCACCCGCTCTACGAGCCGCCCTGCCGCATGCCTGATCTGGTACGCGCAAGCGACCCCATCATCCATCACACGTTCGACGCGGGCGAAGGCGTGCTCATCCCCGGCGAGATCTTGCATCACGCCGCCCACGGCTGCACGTCGTTTTTGATCCTGCAACCGTTCGGGTGCTTACCGAATCACGTCGTCGGGCGCGGCATCGCCAAGCGCCTGAAGGAGCTCTACCCCCAGGCGAACATCCTGCCGCTCGACTACGACCCCGATGTCAGCTTCGCGAACATCGAGAACCGCTTGCAGATGCTCATCCTAAGCGCAAAGGGTACAGAAAATTCCCAGGTAGAAGTTGAGAAAGCGTCTGCTCGCACCCCGCAGGCGGCAAGTTCTGCTGTCTCGGACGCGGCCCTTGCCGTGGCGAGCGCCGCGGACAGCGCCGCCTACGCAGCCGCCGACGTGGCCGCCCACGCGATCGACGCCGGCAAGTTCGCAGCCAAGACCGCCTCCTCCGCTCGCAGCGCCGCGGGTGCCGCCGCCGAAGCCGCTAGCGACGCTGCAGCGACAAAGGCGGCAGACACTGCAGCCCGCGCCCACAAGGCAGCCGCGCGAGCGCACGAAACCGCAGAGAAAGCCCAGGTCGCGGCATCTGCTAAAGCCGCTTCCGCTTCCGCTCGGGCCGCCGCCGCTGCCGCACGGGCCCACGAAGCCGCCGAACGCCTTGCTTCCGCAAAAACAACCGAAGACAGAAGCGCCCAGAAGTTGGACAATCAAGCAAGCACCCAGAGAAGAAGCTAGAAAGAAGATTCCACCCCATGACCGTCGTCGATGCCCACGTTCACGTATATCCTGAGAAAATCGCGCTCCGCGCCGCTGAAAGCGTGGGCGACTTCTACCAGTACCCCATGTTCAAGGAGGGGTCCATCCCCGCAATGCTCGCCGCTGTGGAGGGCTCGCCCATCACGCATCACATCATCTATTCGGTAGCGACGAAGCCTTCCAACGTCGAGTCCATCAACGACTTCATCGCGGCAGAATGCAAAAAGCACCCCAACTTCGTCGGCTTCATGGCGATGCATCAGGACTATCCCAATCCGGAGGCCGAAATCGAACGTGCGATTGGCCTGGGACTTCGAGGGATGAAGCTCCATCCCGACACGCAGAAGGTGAACATGGACGACGATCGACTCATGCGCATCTACGAGCTGATCGAGGGCCGCATGCCGCTCGTCATGCACTGCGGCGACTACCGAACCGATTTCTCGCACCCGCGCCGAATGAAGCGCATCCTGCACGAGTTCCCGAACCTCGTCGTTGACGCGGCGCACTTCGGCGGCTGGTCGGTGTTCGACCTGGCTGTCGAGTATCTGGAAAACGAAAACTGCTTCCTCGACATGTCGAGCTCGCAGAAGTTTCTGGGGCGTCGCCGCACGCGCGAGCTCTGCGAAATTTACGGTGCCGACCGCATCCTGTTCGGGTCGGATTTCCCCATGTGGGACCCCTCAGAAGAGTTCGAGATGTTCGAGTCGCTCGACTTCCCTAAGGCCGATTTTGAGAAAATGACCTGGCACAACGCTGAGCGGTTCGTTGGGATGGACATTCGCTAGGCCCCTTTGAGATTTACGCTCAACCGCACCCTCGTCGCCGGACGGGAAAAGCGGCAGCCACATACTCCCGCCGCCGCCAACGCGCAGGCTATTCCTCAGCATCCTCACGGGGAATCTGCTCCACGCGCACGAGAATCTTATCGACGCGATGGCGATCCATGTCGGCCACGGTGAACGTCGCCTTCGCGTCGCGACCGGTAAACGACACCGTGTCCCCCTCTTCGGGGATGCGGTCGAACGCGGCGAGCAAAATGCCTGCCGCCGTTTCGCATTCGCTCGCTTCCTCAGGAAGGAAACCGAGCAAATCCTCCAGGTCATCGATGGAAAGCGAGCCATCGATCAGATAGCGACCATCGCCTTTCTTCACGATCTCGTCTGCCAAGCCGTGGCTATACTCGTCGTCGACGCGCCCCACGATCTGCTCCATGATGTCGCTCATCGTGACGATGCCCGCCGTGCCACCGTGCTCGTCCACGACCACGGCAATCTTGGTATGACGGCGCTGCAGCAGCTGCAAAAGTTTCGCGATGGGGATGCTCTCGGGCACCGCGTACAACTCGCGAATGGGCAGATCCTCCATCGAAGCGTCGGCGTCCATCATGAACAGGTCTTTCACGTGAACGAACCCGACCAGATGATCCTTGCTCCCTTGGCACACCGGATAGCGCGTGTACTTGTAGCGTTCGGCAAGCTCACGGTTCTCCTCAAGTGAGTCCTCCATATCGAGGCAGGTCAACTCGATGCGCGGCGTCATGATTGCCTCGGCGTCCTTGTCGCCCAAATCGAAGATGTTGTCGACGTACTCGTTTTGCTCAGGCTCGATAAGCCCGCTTTCCGTAGACTCGTCGATGAGCAGCTTGATTTCCTCGCCCGTGTACACATCGTGCTCGTTGGCAGGATCGTGCCCGGTCAGGCGCACAACGCCGTTGGTGATGCCATTGAACATAAGCATAATCGGATAGGTGATGCGATAGAACCACAGAAGCGGGGTCGCCGTCATAAGCGCGTAGCGCTCCGTCGCGAAGATGGCGAACGATTTGGGGATAAGCTCGCCCACGACCACGTGCAGGGTCGTCATGAGGAAATACCCGATTGCGACCGCAATTACCGAGATGACGGCATCGGGCAGGCCGAGCAGAACGAACAGTGGACGAATGAGCGCCGAAATCGCAGGTTCGCCCAACCAGCCGAGCGCAAGCGAAGCAAGCGTGATGCCGAGCTGGCAAGCCGACAGGTACGCGTTGACGTTCTCGGTGATGGTTTTCGCATTCTTCGCTCCGCGTTTTCCCTCGTCATAAGCAAGTTCGATCTGCGACTTGCGCACGCGCACCATGGCGAATTCCGCGATGACGAAAAACGCGTTCATCAAAAGGAAGAAGACGACAAGAATCAGACTGGCAGCTATGGACATCGGGTATGCGGGCCTCCTCAGGGCGCGTTTTATTTTCAAGCGACGTTTTTAACCTTGAAGTATGGCATATTCCGCATTCGAGAACGCGTTTGTTGCCATTTTGTTCACCTAGATAGCCAGATGAAGCGGTGAGCGAGCGCCTGGGGCACAGACGAGCTGCAAGGGAGTTGCATGACGGGCCATCGGCGCGCGGCTGGCGCGATAGATTGCCAGCCTGGCCACCGACAGGTTGCCCGCAGATCGGCCGTAACCCGCCACACCCGCCAGCGTCACTCAATCACGATGCGGTCGGTCTGCACACTCGAAATCGCCTCGGGGCACAGGCCGCACCCCAGACCGAACTCGTACCCTGCCCGGTTCAGCGTCACTTTCCCACGCTCAGCGGTATAGGGGGGCATGGTCACGTCAACGTCGAAATAACGCGAGGTCGATCCGATATCGCCCGGCATCACCACTTCGTCGAGCGTTTGGAACGCGGCGTGCATGCGCTTCGAGATTCCCGTGTCGTACATGCCGCCCATCCACACCTCGCGCCCGCGCGAACGCGCCGCAAAGATGAACTTGAGCGCAGCCTCCACGCCCCCGAATTTCGCGACTTTCACTGCGAAGCACCGCAGTTCAGGATATGAAAGCGCCTGGTACGCCTCGCGCTCGTTCACGAACGACTCATCCAAACAGATGGGCGTGGCGATGGTCCTTTGCAATGCTGCCAGCCGCGCGAAAGCCCGGGCGGTCGACCCACCGCACGGCGTCAAATCGATGGGCTCCTCGATCCACGCGACGTTGAGCGGATCGAGCGCGCGGAGCTCGGCGATCGAGCGGTCCGTAAAGCTCTGGTTCGCATCGAGCGTGATGAACAAGTGCGGGTACTTTTGGCGAATCATGCGGACAACGCCCAAGCTACCAGGAGCAACCTTGAGCTTCACGCGGCAATAACCCGCCTTCACGCAGCGCGAGACGGAAGCGAGCGTTTCCTCCACGCTGCCCATGCCGACCACGGCACCCGCCGAAACAGCGGCCTCGCGCGCATTCCCAAACGGCGCCCTCGTCTTCCCGTGCACCCGCTCGCGATGCGCAGCGCGCTCGATCACATCGTACTCCTCGGCAAGCAAGCGCCCCAGGGGCTTCCCCACAATCTTGCCGTAAAGGTCCCACAGTGCAGGCTCAATCGCGCCGCAAGCAAGCGGGAAGCGCTCCATCCCCGGGATGGAGGCGAATGCGGCGGAAACCTCCCTTGGGTGGAGAAAAACCTCGCCGATCACCTTCGGCGCGAGCGTGCCGCGCAGCACCTCAATGTCCTGCTCGATTGTTTCAGGAAGATACCAGTCAGAGGAAAATGCAACGCATTCTCCCAGGCCAACGCGCCCTTTTGCGTCGATGACCTCAACGATCACCGACTCGCGGAATTCCAGCGTCGCTTTCGCCGTCACAAACGGCTTCTTGAAGGGGATGCGCACGCGATGCAGGATCACGCGGCGCACATCGAGGCATTCCGAGTAGATTCGCTCGATGGCAGCGCGGTCAATCTTGCCAATGCCCTGACGCGGCAGGCTTTCCATGACGAAGATCTGCTTGGGATGATAAAGCTTCGAGAGCACGTCTTCGAGCTGGCCGTGGACAGAGGCGACAAACGCACGATCGCTCGGCCGAGAGGGGGCGAGCGGCTTCGGGGCATGCCGTCTTGCCTGCGGTTTTATCACCTCGCGACCAAAGCGCGCCGTCTTCACTGGGGAAAGCCCGTCGAAAGCCTGGTCACGCCCGCCGCATTCGGACGTCTTGCTCGTGCGCTCGATGAACGCCACGGGGCGCCGTCCCCACACGGGGTCGGGGGCGCCGAACACGTAGGCGTCTGCCACACCGGGAATCGCCATGAGCTTGTCGGCAATCTCTGCGGGATAGACGTTCTCCCCGCCCGAGACGAACATGTCGGTGGTGCGCTCCTTCACGTAGATCTTGCCCTCGTGGAGCGCCGCCACATCGCCGGTAAGGAAAAAGCCATCCGCGGTGAAGGCAGCGCGCGCGTTCAAGTAGTTCGACAACACGCCTGGCCCACGCACCGCCAGGCGGCCGAAACCACGCCCATCGGGCTCGACGATGCGCGCCTGGTAGCCGGGCAGAAGCTTCATACCGCCCGTAAACGACTCATCTATCAGGCTGTTTGCAACCTGACTGCACGTTTCGGTCATCCCGTAGCTCGCATACAGGCGAAGCCCCGCCTCGTGCGCGCGAGCGATGGTAGCGGGATTGAGCGCGCCCCCGCCAAGCAGGATACAACGATACGCGGCCAGCGCGGGGCCGCCCCCCTCGACGGCGAGCATGTCCTGCAGCATCTTGTCGACCACGGAGATATGGGTGAAACCGACGCGCGCGGCGTCCTTCAGGATTCGCGCCGCGTCGAAGCGCGCGTAAAGGCGAAACGGCGTGCGGTTCGTAATGCTGCGCACGACCTGCTCGAAGCCCCCAATATGGTACAGGGGAAGCGCCACCTGCCACATGCCGCGGCCCCGCACCGAGAGCACGGCGTTGGACGATTCGGCAGCAGCCGTGAGCATGCGCCAAGTTGACGGTACCGCCTTCGGCTTGCCCGTCGTACCCGACGTGAAGAGGACGAGCGCTCGTTCCTTGTCATTGAACAGGTGCGATTCTCTTTCCGCAAAATGAGTGGCCTCGAAAACCGCATCGCGCTCGGCGCTCATGATGACGCGCCTGCCGCTTTGGAGCCGCGACACCCCCGCAAGATCGTCCGCCACGTGGTCCATAAGCGTTTCCGCCCGCGCTTCGTCGATGCGACACGCCACGCGAATGCCCGAGCTTTCCAAGTCGAACAGGCGCGAAAGCTTCTCCGCCGATGTGAGGCGATTGTTCAGCACGACGAGCGAGAACGCCCCGTACCCCGCGGCCAGGGCGAGAAAGATGAACTCTGGGCAGTTCGGAAGGTCGACCGAGACGCAGTCGCCGCGCCCGACCCCCTTGCTCCGCAGGCGACGGGCGATTGCCGCTGCCGTGAGCCTGGCCTGGCGATAGGTGCACGAATGCTCCGAACCGTCGCGCGCGACGAACGTGAAGAAGACCCCGTCGGGATCTGTTCTCACCAGGCTTTCGAACGCATTGATCATCGCGAGCTCGGACCACTGTTCTCTTCGGACGCCGCATCAGCGACTTAGGCGGACAAAGGAAATGAGAAGCGGCCTTGCGCGCTGCACGCGAGGCCGCTTGGCTTTAGGGAAACTTAGGGTATTGAGTGAAGTCGGGCGCCCGCTTCTCCTTGAACGCGTCGCGGCCCTCCTTCGCCTCGTCGGTGGTGTAGTACAAAAGCGTGGCGTCGCCGGCGAGCTGCTGGATGCCCGCAAGCCCATCGGTCGCCGCGTTGAAGCTCGCCTTCATGAAGCGCAGCGCCGTCGGCGAGAACTGCAGCATCTCGCGCGCCCACGACACGCATTCGGCCTCGAGCTCCTCGAAGGGAACGACCTTGTTGACCAGCCCCATCTCGAGCGCCTCGGCGGCAGAGTACTGGCGGCAGAGATACCAAATCTCGCGCGCCTTCTTCTGCCCCACGACATTTGCCAGGTACCCCGCGCCGTAGCCAGCATCGAAGCTGCCGACCTTGGGGCCTGTCTGGCCAAACTTGGCGGTTTCGGCCGCGATGGACAAATCGCATAGAAGGTGCAGCACATGCCCGCCGCCGATAGCGTAGCCGTTCACCATGGCAATGACCGGCTTGGGCACCACGCGAATCAGATGCTGCAGGTCGAGCACGTTCAAGCGAGGGATGTTGTCCTCGCCCACGTAGCCGCCGTTGCCACGGATCTTCTGGTCGCCGCCCGAGCAGAACGCCTCATCCTCGTGGCGGCCGCCGTGGTTCGCGCCGGTCAGGATGATGACGCCGATGGAAGCGTCATCGCGCGCCACGGAGAACGCGTCGTACATCTCGGTCACGGTGAGCGGGGTGAACGCGTTGCGCCGTTCGGGGCGATTGATGGTGATTTTCGCAATCCCATCAGCGGTTTCGTACTTGATTTCCCGATATTGCTTGGCGGATTTCCAAGCTACGTCATCCATAGCTGTCCTTTCGTGGCATATCGTTGATTCGTTGCAGGACGCGAAACGGTTGGCGCGCCCCGCAACGGAGACATCGGCTTCACGACGCCGATTTCGCACTCAGGGGAAAACGACGCCATGCCGGCGATTGACAATGTTTGGTTCTGCGTTTTCGCTTCGAATGATTCCTGTTTCGCAAGTTTCTATATCATACCGCGATGAGGTATGTCATGGGGCCGCGGGTTCGGGAGTGCACGATTCGACCACTTCTTTCAAAATCGATGCGAACACCTCGGGTTGCTCGAGGTGAATGTTGTGCCCGGCAGCGGGAGCGACGCGGCACGAAACTGCGCCCTGGGATTCTGCCTGAAGGGTGGAGGCGACCTTGCAATATTTCGCGTCAAGCTCCCCGGCCAGATAGCTTACGGGAATGCCCTTCGCAGCCAGCTCGCAAAGCGTGCGAATCGACTCGCCCTGCGAGGACATCGCGTGGGCACCCGCCTGCTCGAAAGAGAGCGCGAGCGATTCCGTGTCGTTGGCAAGGCGTCCCGCCCGAAGTCGTTCCCGCTGGTCGGCAGAAAGATACTGCTGGCTTTCGAACAAGGGCAGGCCCGCCCACCAGGACATGAAAGCGGACACTCCTTCGCCCCGCACGCGCGCGGCCCACGCGAAGTTGCGCTCGCGAAGCGCTTCACGCGAGGCGGCGTCAGCGGGGCCGAGGCCCGCGCTTTCAAGCACGAGGGCGGAGAAGGGAACAGCAGCGGACATCCGCGCCGCATTCGCTGTCACATCCCGCTGGCAAGCGCCAGCCACGTCAAGGCGGCGAGCTCGATCGCATGGAGCGAAGGCTGCGGAGCTTCTGAGCGAAATGCGGTTGAGCTCGCCGCCATCCCGCAGGTCGTCCGCAACAAGGCACGCCGCCTGAAGCGCCACGCGCCCGCCCATGGAATAGCCGACCAATACGGGGGGCCTTCCCGCAACATGCGCCACGACTTCGCAGAAAGCAAGGAGCGCCTGCGCCTGAAAGTCCAGGTCGAACGCCTCGCGACCCGGAACATCGCCAACCGTCGGGCGAGCGCTCTTCCCATGCCCCGCAAGCTCGAAAGCAAAGCACTCCACACCCGCGCGAGAAAGCGACAAGGCAACTTTATCCCAGGTGGAAGCCTGCTGCGCGAAGCCGTGAACGAGCACGATCGGGGCCGATAGGGCACCACCTTCCCTCGCGCCCGACGCCGAAGCACGCCACGCCTTCACGCCAAAGCGCATGCCCTCGAAATCGAAGCCGCGCGTCTCCCCCCAAACCTCGCTCGTCACTTCGCCGCCCTTCTTCAGAACCTCGCTTGCCACCTTCGCCGTCCCTCTTTTGCCCCGATGCGGCCATTCAATCGAATGCGCCTCGCCTTTGAAAATATTTTAGCTCGATGTGCGCAGGTTTTGAGAGAGGGCGACCGAAAGCGAAAGGGACGGAAAAATCGCACCCCTCTGACCTGGCATTATAAAGAGATACTCGCTCGCGTATCGGCAGCGAACGGGCAAGCTGCCGCAAAACCTGCGCACATCGAGCTAAAATGTCGCGAAGCAGGAGAAAGGACGCATATGCTTACCATCGGATGTCATTTATCGGTCGCGAAGGGCTTTTTGGCGATGGCGAAAGACGCCGTCTCGATTGACGCGAACACGTTCCAGTTCTTCACGCGCAACCCGCGCGGGGGCAAGGCGAAGGCAATCGATCCCGCCGACATGGCAGCGTTCCACGAGTTCGCCGCGACGCATGGCATCACGCGCATCCTGGCGCACGCGCCCTATACGCTCAACCCGTGTTCGAAGAACCCCGAAACGCGCGAGTTTGCGCGCGCGACGCTGGCGGACGACCTCGTGCGCATGGAAGAAACACCTGGTCAGCTTTACAACATGCACCCGGGAAGCCACACAGGGCAAGGCGCCGACACCGGCATTGAAATGATCACAGACGCGCTCAACGAGGTGCTGCACGCCGACCAGACAACCACGCTTTTGCTTGAGACGATGGCAGGAAAGGGAAGCGAAGTCGGGCGCACATTCGAGGAAATCGCGCGCATCATCGATGGCGTGAAGCTGTCCGACCACGTGGGCGTGTGTCTGGACACGTGCCATATTTGGGACGCGGGCTATGACATAGCGGGAGACCTCGACGGCGTGGTGCGCGAGTTCGACCAGGTCATCGGCCTCGATCGGCTGAAAGCCATCCATCTGAACGACAGCCTGAATCCCTGCGGCGCGCACAAGGACCGCCATGCCCGCATCGGGGAGGGCCACATCGGCTTCGAGGCGCTCTCGGCGGTGACAAAGCACCCCGCACTGCGCGATTTGCCCTTCTACCTGGAGACCCCGAACGACAAGCTCTCGGGGTGGGGCGAAGAGATCGCAGCCCTGCGCGCCGTTTGGGAAAACGAATAACGGAAGGCGCGAACCCGAGTTCCGCAAGGCGAGGCCCTTCGGCAGTGCCCAGTCGCTCAGACAGTCCTCGCTGCGCTGCGGAACTCGCTTTGTGGGCACCGCCGAAGGGCCCTATCTGGCCCGCAAGAGCTCAAACGGAAGGCGCGAACGAGCCGAAAGCAATGTGGGACACAAGCCGAAGGGCTCCTCCGCAAACCTATTGGTACGCTCGATAGCGGGCCTTAAGGCCAGAAAGCGGCAGCTTCACCTCGATGAGGCTTATGCCCGGCGTCCCGAGCATCTCCCCGTAGACCTGCGAAAACTCGCTCGGAGTGCCCACCTTGCGATAAGGCACGTTGAAAGCCGCCGCCGCGTGGGAGAAATCGACGTCCTGCGGCGCCGAGAACAGGCGCGCGAAGTACGGCTCATCCGACGCCTGCGGGAGCATCTCGAAGATGCCGCCGCCGTTGTTGTTCAGCAGCACCACGACGATACTCGGAGCAAGCTTTCCGCGCTCGGCCGCAACCTGGGCGATTTCGCGCTGGAGCGCAAGTCCACCCAGGTCATGCTGCAGCGTGAAATCCCCAGTGAGGAACGTCGTCTGCTCGAAATGCTGCGCGACGCCAAGGGCGGTCGACACCGTGCCGTCAATGCCGTTGAGCCCTCGGTTGCACAGCACGGCAAGCGGCTTGTCGCCTTTCACATAGAAGGTGTCAATTGCGCGAATCGCCATCGAGTTCGCGGAGAACAAGCACGACCCCGCAGGTGCCGCCTTGAGAATCTCGCGCACGTACGCGCCCTCGGGACGAGGGGCGACGGCAGCGGACTCGGGCTCAGCGTCCCCTGCAACCTCGGCCCCGTCGGCAGCGTTGCCCGTCACCCTCTCCCGCGAATCTTCCTCTACCGAGAGGATGCGCGCCCGTTCGGCCGCGTTCACCTCAAGCCACGCGGAAAGGAAGCCCGCGCTCGCCTGCGCGTCGCAATCGCACGTCAGCAAGGATCGCACGAAATCAATCGGCGAGCAAGCGACGAACAGGTCGGTCATCGCATTGAAATCGCGGGTTTCACCTGCGTCTACGACAATCTCAATGGGACGTGCCGCCGCAAGCTTCTGCACGCAGCGCTTCGATACGGGGTATCGCCCGAAGCGGATGACCACCTCCGGTACGGGGAAATCATCGTGCCCGAGCACATTGTCGTAGTTGTCGATGACCACTTCGTCGCCAAGCGAGCGCAGTCCCGAAAGCGGGTCAGCCAGAAGCGGCAAGCCGTACGCCTTCGCCCACGCCGCCACCTCGCGCGCCTCTTCCAAGCTCTCGCAAGTGCCCTCGCCCGCAAGCACCAGCGCGCGACGTCCGCAAATAAGGGCCTTCACCTGGTCGCACACCGCTGCCGAAAGGCGGCTTACCGCAGCGACCTCGGGCCCGACAACGCCCGCCGCCCCCACCAAGCCGCCCGCGCCATCAAGCGCGCTGCGCCCGGCAGAGAAGACCTGGGGCGTGGAAAAGTCGGGTTTCAGCGGCTCGTCGAAGGGGAAGTTGGCGTGCACGGGGCCCGCCATGCGCGAGCACGCGCGCGAGGCGACAGCATCGCCTTCGAGGGGGAGACGCCCCCCGGGAAGCGCACCCAGGACAAGCTCGCGAGCAGCCTGTCGCGCGAAGGAGACCGCTCGGGGCGATCCCTCCGCAAGGGGCATCCGGATGAAGCGGCGCACGTGGTCGCTGTAGGCTTTCACCTGGTCGCATGTTTGCGGTGCGCCAAGTCCCTGCAGGTGGGGCGGCCTGTCCCCCGAAAGCACGATCAGCGGCACGCGCGAGGTCTCAGCCTCGAGCACCGCGGGGTAGTAGTTCGCGAGCGCCGTGCCCGAGGTGCACACAAGCGCCACGGGGCGACCCGACGCCTTCGCCAGCCCCAGCGCGAAGAACGAGGCGCTTCGCTCGTCGATGTCCACATAAACAGTCATGCGCTCGGGCTCGCGCCTGCCGAGCTCGTACGCGCACATGGCGAGCGCCGTCGAGCGCGAACCTGGGCTCACCACCACCTCGCGAACACCCCAACGTGCAAGCTCGTCGAAAAACGCCGATACGACGAGCGCCGTAGCCTGCTGTACCGAAGATGTCTCTGCCATCTCGCATTACCTTCCTTCGCCCGAGCCCGAAAGCGCCCGCACGCAACAGCCCCGCGACCTCATTTTTTCGCGGAGCATGCCGATGATTGACCTTGAAGAAGTATACTTTCGCCAACGACGACGCAAAAGGAAACACGAGGAGGCCGGCGTGCTTTTCATACTGACAGGTGATATCCAGATAGGCAAGACGCGCTGGCTTAAGAGCACGTGTCGAAAACTCGCCGCCGACGGCATCCCCTGCGCGGGCGTCGTGGCGCCCGGCGTTTGGGTACCCTCAGAACACGGCGACGCCAACGGATTCGAGAAGCTCGGCATCGACAACCTGCTCCTGCCGCAAGGCGAGCGCATTCCTTTCGCCCGCAGGCGCGACCTGGCGCAGGCCGAGGGAACGTTCGACCCGAACAGCCAAAGCGCGCAGATACAGCTGGGATGGGAAATCTCCGACGATGCGATAGCACAGGTGAATGCCCATTTCGACCTCATCGCCGCCCGCACCCACCACAACGGACGCCAAAGCCTGCTCGTCGTCGATGAGCTCGGGCGTCTCGAGCTCATCCGAAACCAGGGGCTCACAAGCGCGCTCGCCCTGCTCGACGAGGGTCCCAACCCCGCCTTCCCCCACGCGCTCATCGTGGTGCGCGACGTGCTCGTCGACCTGGCGCGCGAGCGGTTCGCACCCTCATGGGGCGACCCCGCGCTCGTAAGTCCCACGCAAGATGCGGAAGAGGCAATCCGCCGCGCGTTCGAGGCGACCCGCTAAACGTAAAATCGCACCCACCACGTCCGCCACGCGACCCTGCCAGATGCGGGGCGTATCTGGCGCGCAGGCCAAGCGAGCAATTCGCGTTCCGCGCTATCCCACAACATAAGACGGGCCCGAGGCGGCAAAGCGCTCGGGCCCGAACATCACCGCTCGCAAGGAGCAGCTCGCAACCTACTTCGTCGGAACTGCGTGAGCCATCAGCTCGGAAATGTCCGCATCGGTAAGGTCGTAACCGTAGAACGTCTTGTAGTAATCCTTCGCCACGTCGGTCACGCTCGTGGAGAACTTGCCCGGGTAAAGCACGCGGGGCAGCCACTGCATGCCGAGCACCTGGTTCACCGACGGCGGGCTCGACAGCCAGTTGTAGGGCGTCTTCGGTACCTGATAGTACGAGCCGCTCTGGATAGCCTCGAGGGAAGCCCACGTCGGATCGGTACCGGCGGCCTCGTAGAAGTCGCCCGCATCCTTGCCGTTCGTGGCGAACAGGATGACACCGGGGTTCCAGTTGGCGATCTGCTCGAAGCTGACCTCGTTGCCCGTGCCCGAACCGGTCGCCTTCTCGACGACACCGATATTGTTGGCGCACATGTCGACGACGCCTCCCTGGTAAGCGCCCTTCGCGATGATGTTGAGGCCGGAGTCGCCCACACAATAAAGCACGTTCGCGCGCTCCGATTCGGGAATGCTCGCCATCACCGAAGTTGTCTCGTCGTATGCCTTCTTGCAGTAATCCGCAAGTTCCTTCGCGCGGTCAGTCGTGCCCAGAAGCTCGCCGAGCATCGTGTAAGCCTTGTCGTAGGAGTCAAGCGACGACGCGATGTGGACAACGGGGATGCCGATCTGGTCCTGCAGCGTGTCGAGGTCGTCCTTCATTCCGTCTTTCGCCTCGCCCACGTCGATCACGACCTGCGGGTCGGCTGCAGCGACGGCTTCCTTGTTGAAGTCGCCCTTGCCACCATAAATCTGACCGAAAACATCGAGCGACGCATATTCGCTACCCAGGTATTTTGCCTGATCGTCCGCGATTTTAGTTGCAAGGCCGACCATCTTCTCGGGAGCGATCGTCAAAAGCACGTTCTGTGCGAGCGGGCCGGAAGCCGCCACACGATCGATCTGCGCGGGAAGCTCCACTTCCCGTCCAAGCGAGTCCGTGAAGGTGCGCGTTGCCGGCGCCTCGGCCTGCGCATCGCTTTTCTGGTCACTTGACTCCTTCTGCCCACCGGAACATCCGGCAAGCGAGAAGGCGAGCGCGAGCGCCATCACGCTCGCCGCGATTGCGAACCCGATGCCGCGCTTCTTCGTCATCTCCATTCTTCCTCCTACAATCCTATTCTTCCCTGATTTCGCTTGTAGGCACGCATACGCGCACCTTGTCGCCATATAGTGAGTTGACCTCGACCTCCACACCGTAGATGCGCCCCACCAACTCGGCGGTGATCACATCCTTCGGGTCGCCGTACGCCTCAACGGTGCCGTCGTACACCACGAGCGTCTTATCAGCAAAGAGAAACGCCTGGTCAGGCTGATGAGTTGATTGCACGATGGAAAGACCCTCGCGTGCAAGCTGCTTCACGCACGACAGCACGCGCACGGTGTTGCCGTAATCGAGCGCGCTCGTGGGCTCGTCCATCACGATCGTCTTCGCGTTCTGGGCAAGCGCGCGGGCAATCAGAACAAGCTGCTGCTCTCCGCCGGAGATGTGGGTGTACATGCGGTCCGCCAAATGCCCGATGCCGATGCGCTCAAGCGCTTGTTCCGCCCGCTCGACCTGCTCGCGGCCAGGCGTTCCGAATATTCCCACGTCGGCGCCCGTGCTCATGAGCACGACGTCGCGCACCTTGTAGTTGTACACAGGGGCGTGGGTTTGGGGGATATAGGAAATCTCCCGCGCACGTTCGCGCACCGAAAGATCGCGCAAATCCTTGCCGTTTACGCGAATGACTCCCCCATAATCGCTGTTCAGGCACAGGATGCAGCGAAACAACGTCGACTTGCCCACACCGTTGGGCCCGAGCACGTTCACGAGCACGCCGTCCGGAATGCTCGCATTCACGTCGCGCAGCACCTGATGTTTCCCGTAGGAGAAGCTCACATGTTCGATATCTATACTCAAATCTTACGCTCCCTCGTGATGAGATAGAGGAAGAACGGCGCGCCGACGAACGCGGTCAGGATGCCGATGGGAATCTCGGACGTGGCCACAAGGCGCGCGATGTCATCCACAAGCAAAAGGAAGCTCGCGCCCATGAGCATGCTCGCCGGCAAAAGTTTGCGATAGTCGCAGCCCACGAGCATGCGGCACAAATGCGGGATGACCAGGCCGACCCAGCCCACCATACCCGACACCGCCACGCTCGACGCGGTGACAAGGGTGGCCGCAAGCAGAACGACAACGCGCATCCGCTTGGCGTTCACGCCCATCGTGGCCGCCTCGTCGTCGCCCATGGTAAGGATGTTGATGCGCCAGCGCATGGCGAACAGCACGACGCACCCGATGATCATCGGAGCAGCGACCAGCGTAACATCGGACATCTTGGCGCTCGTTAAGCTTCCCATCAGCCAATACGTAATTGCGGGAAGCTGGTCGGTGGGGTCTGCGATCAGCTTGGTGAACGAGACGCCCGCCTGGAACAGCGAGCTCACCATAACGCCCGCGAGCACCACGACAAGGATGCGGTTTCCCTTCGCCCGACTCGATATGAGCAGCACGAGAAACACCGTCGCGATAGCGAAGCAGAACGCGAACAGGCTCGTGGCAAACGCGCTCGCCCCCAAAAGAATGGCAATCGCGGCTCCAAGTGCCGCGCCTTGGGACGCGCCCAGGATATCGGGCGACACAAGCGGGTTTTGGAAGGTTCCCTGGAACGCCGCACCTGCGGCCGCGAGGCAACAGCCCACCATAAGCGCGAGCAGGATACGCGGCAAGCGAACGTTGAAGAACAGCGTCTGCTGCTGGTTCGTCCAAAACTGGTCGATGGGAAATACCTGGCCAAGCAGCATGCAGATGGCCTCATGGGGCTCGATGGGGAACTTGCCGAGCATAAGCGAGACCGACGTGATGACAACCAAGATCACGGCAAGAGCCATGATGACGAAATCTTCGCGCAGGGAGATTCTTCTCCCCGTATCTGTTCCCTCGAGCTTCGGCACATCGTTCCCTTCGAATAATGCTACTCCCGAAATATATACGAATATGCAGAATTACGCAAACGGGAATATCTCGAAATAGGGATGATTATGAGACGCGCAACGAGGAAGATTCCCGGGTGGAGAACGAGATTGCACTGTGTTGATTATTCTGTTAATAGGCTATTCTATTTTATATCTGATTATTGGCGCATACTCGGCAAGTTCTCGCCGCAAGGAAACCGGCATGCGACCCGCCCTATTCTCCGAACGCGCTTAAGATGGTCTTGAGCTTCATGTCGATCTCGTCGAACTCGTCGTCGGCCACGCTGCCCTCGACGATACCGCACCCGGCGTACACCCAGCCGCCTTCTCCATCGAACACGCCCGTGCGAAGACCGACCGAAAATGCACCGTCACCTGCGCCGTCAATGTAGCCGCACGCGCCGGCGAAGAATCCGCGGTTGTACGACTCGATCTGGCGGATGAGCATCTTCGCCTCGCCGACGGGCGTGCCCGCCACCGCAGGCGTGGGGTGCAAATCGCCCACGAGCTCGGGCAGGTTCACGCCCTCGAGCACCTTCGCGCTCACCGGGGTGTGGAGGTGCTGCACGTGGCGCAGCGAGAGGATCTGCGGCTCGCGCGGAATGCTCACGTCATGGCAGATGCGCCCCAGAACCTCGCGCATGAAGTGGACGACGTGCTCGTGCTCGGCGCGGTTCTTCTCGTCCGCCATAAGCTCGCTTGCCAGCTCGCGAGCCCGATCAGGGTCCTCGGAAGCGGGGCACGTCCCCGCCAGGCACATGCTCTCGAGCTGCTGGCCGCGCTTGCGAACGAGCAGCTCGGGCGTGCAGCCGCAGAAGAACACGTCGGCGTAACGGTAGAGCAGCACCGTGCCGCACGCGTCGCCGTCTATCAAGTTGACCAGCAGGTCCTTCGAAGAGAACGGGTGCTCGGCAAGAAGCCTCTGCCTGCGCGAGAGAACCACCTTGCCAACGCGCCCTGAGCGAATAGCCGAAAGCGCGGCATCCACTTCCGCCCGCCACTGCTCGCGCGAATCGCGCTCCAACGTGAACGGAACCGTCACGCGCTCGCGACGCGGGGCGCCTGCCGCCTGGCGCGCGAAACGCGCGATGCGGCCCGGATACACAGGAGAGAGGCTGTTCACTTGCAGCATGCGCCCGCGCTCGTTTTCCACAAGCACCACTTCAGGCAGCATGAACTTAAGGCGCGGGAACGCTTCGAAGAGCTCGTCGGTCGCCTTGGGGTTCTCCGCGTCGAAGCGATTGAACGAGAAGAACACGGGCGGCTGGTCGATGGGCCCCTCGATTTCGTATTCCACGTCGTCCATCTGCGATAACGCGATGCAACGCCCCAAGCCCATGTAGCGGTTCGCGCTTTGCTTGTCGTAGTAGACGAACTGGTCGGTGAAGCCCTTCTGCAAAAGACAGAACCCGTCGACGATGTCGGCATCAATGGGCTGGGAATACGTGTACACGCGGGTCATGGGCAATCCTTTCGGGAAACTTGTTGCCGCCAATTATATCGATACCGTGCGCCCGTGCCACAGCATGCGCGAAGCGAGGATACCGAAAACGCAAGCGGAACGGGGACGGGACGCGGTCTGGCCCGCCCCTGATTGCCCGCCCGCGTGCCCCGCCCATACCGCTCGAGCAAGACGGGGGTCGAGCGATTGCCTCGTGCCCCCCTCTCGCCCGCGCGCCCTTCCCGCCACCTCCCCCTCCCCTGCGTTTCCCCGCGCGAATCCGCTGATTAAATGACAATTCGGTAAAGCTTAAGCCCTCTTGCCCGCTTTGTGGCAACATGGAGACTTCGAAAACACCGCGCGAAGGAGATGAGATGGGCTTCCTGTCCAAATTCGAAGGCAAAATGGAAGACACGTTCGAGGGCGCAGCCGACAAAATGGCGAACTCGCCGTTGTCGCCCGTGCAGATTGCCAAGAAGGCGGAAAAGCAGATGCGCCGCAACAAGATGGTCGGCGCGGGAAAGCAATACGCTCCGACGCTCTACACCGTGCTTGTGAACGCCGACGATGACGAGCGCCTGTTCGGCTACTACCCCACCCTCGCGGGCGAGACCGAGACCTATCTTTCCGCAAAGGCGGCCGAAGAGGGACTCCTCATGGACGGACAGCCGCTCGTGCGCTTCATCGTCGACGAGGGCCTTCGCCACGGCAAGTTCGACGTGGTGGCAGAGCCCGTCGCCGCGCCCCTTATCGCGCAGCTCCGCGCCGAGGAGATGGCGCGCTACGGCATCGGCGCCGCGCCGGCGGCCAACCGCTACGGCGCCCCCGCTGGCGGATATGCCCCTCAACCGCAGGCCGCCCCGTACGCCGGCGGCTACGATCAGCCCGCATACGACGACTACGCCGAAGGCGACGGCTATTCCGACTACGACGATTACGATGGCTACGACGATTACGACAACTACGACGACGACCAGCCCTTCGAGTCGCAGGAAGAACCCAGCTGGGCAGAACCCCCGATGAACCGAGGGGAATCCTTCGCCGGCGCAGGCGCCGCAATCGCGGGTGCCGCAGCGCAGGGAGCACCCCAGACCATGGTCTTCCCGCAGGAAGCAACGCGCCGCGAGCAGCCCCGCGCCCAGCAAGGCGGCGCCGCTCTCATCGACACGACGCACGGCAAGACGTTCCCGCTTTCCTCCGCGCGCCAGCTCATCGGACGCGAGTCCAACTGCGACATCGTTATCCCCGATATCAACGCAAGCCGCACGCACGCCGAGCTGCGCTTCGAGCAGCCGGGCGTATGGGTTCTCACCGACCTCGGCTCCACGAACGGCACGCTCGTGAACGGCCGCCAAATCACCTCGCAGGTACTGCAGGGCGGCGAGCGCATCGTCATGGGAACCACCAACCTTCAATTCGTGATCGGATAACGCGAAAGGCACATCGTGATCGACACCGTATTGCTCATCGCGCGCCTGCTGTTCGTGGCGCTTCTGTACCTGTTCCTGTTCGCCATCATGAAAACTGGCGTGGGGCTCGTCCGCGGACAGCGCAAGAAGGAGCGCTCGTGGAACCTGTCGATCGAACGCGGCCCGAAGGAGCTTCGCGGTGTCTCCATCGCAGTGCGCGGGCCGGTTGTGGTCGGCCGCACGCCTGGCGCCGACATCGTGATCGGAGCCGGGTACGTTTCCGCACGTCACGCATGCTTTAATCCCATGGGGCAGAACCTGTTCATCGAAGACCTCGGCTCCACCAACGGAACCGCCGTCAACGGCAAGCTCATCGCCGGGCCCGTAGCCCTGAAGAACAACGACGTCGTGAACATCGGTGACGTCGCCATCCGCGTTAGGTTCGCATAATGCCAGCTCAGAACGAACAATCACTCAATCACGACCCGCATCGCGCAGCGCGCGGGGAACGCCCCTCGAGAGGGCACCGTCCGAGCGGGCGCGGGCGTCGAGCTTCTTCGGCGACGTTCGGCAGCAGAACCGACGTCGGCTGCGTGCGCGACCACAACGAGGACTCGCTCGTCGTGGCGCCGCCGCTGTTCGTGGTGGCAGACGGCATGGGCGGCCACGCCGCAGGCGAGGTTGCATCCGAAATCGCCGTCAACGTCATCGCCGAGCGGGCGCCGGAGCATCCCGATGCGAACGAGCTCGGGCGCGCCGTCCAGGCCGCGAACCACGCGATCCTGAAGGCGGCGCATGAAGGGCGCGGTCGCGAGGGCATGGGCACCACCTGCACCGCCGCGATGCTCGAAGGCGAGCGCCTCGTCATCGCGCAGGTAGGCGACTCGCGAGCATATCTGCTCCACAAGGGAAAGATCCAGCAGCTCACGCGCGACCACTCGCTCATGGCCGACCTCATCGAAGCCGGCCAGATTACTCCCGAAGAGGCGCGCGTCCATCCGCAGCGCTCGGTCATCACGCGCGCGCTCGGCAGCGACCCGCGCACCGTGGCCGACCTCTACGAGATCAACGTCGACGCGGGCGATCGTCTGCTTTTGTGCTCGGACGGGCTTTCAGGCATGGTGCTCGACCAGGATATCGAGGCAATCCTAAATCGCGTCTCCGATCCGCAGCGCTGCGCATCGCAGCTGGTAAACGAAGCAATCGCCGCCGGCGGCCACGACAACGTGACCGTCATCGTGGTCGACGTGAAGGGCTTCGCTGAGAAACGCCGTCGCAAAGTAGCGCGCAAAACGAAGATTACCATTGCGTTCGTCCTCATCCTGCTCGCGGCAATCGTGGGCGGTGCAGCATACGGGCTGAACTACTGGGTCAGCACCGCGGCATACCTCGGCGTTGACCAGGGGAAGGTCGCCATTTACCGCGGGGTTCCCGGCGAGTTCGCGGGAATGAGCTTCTCAACGCTCGAGAAGACGACCGACATCAACGTGGACGACCTGCAGCCAGGTCTTGCCAATCGTCTGAAGGAGAACTCCATCACCTGCGACAACGTCGAGGCTGCCGAAAGCCTCGTCGCCGAATACGAGCAGGAAGTCTTGAACAAGAAGCAGACCGAGGACGAGCGGGACCGCACGCGCGACGAGGCGCAATCCGACGACTCGAAAGCCTCGGGGCAAAGCGCTTCCGCCACCGCAAGCGCCGCCTCCAGCGAGAAGACTCAAAACGACGACGCATCCCCCAGCACATCGGGAAGCGGTGATGCCGCATGACGAGGCGCAACATAGAGCTCATCTTGCTGCTCATCGCGTCGCCGCTCGTCATCTTGATGTTCGCGATGCTCGCAATCAACGAGGGACAAGCGCTCAACATGCAAACCCTCGGCGTCCCGGTCGGCATCTTCGGCGCCTTCATCGTGGCGCATATCGCCACGCGCATACTTGCCCCCGAAGCCGACCCCGCCATCCTGCCGATCTCGTTCGCGCTCTCAGGCATCGGTATCGCCTTCATCACGCGCGTAGCGCCCTTCTCCGACAGCCCGAATATGGCCATCAACCAGGTCGTTTGGCTGTTCTTGGGCGTCGTGCTCATGATTGCGGTCATGGCCTTCCTGCGAAATCCCGACCGGCTCGCCAACTACAAGTACACGCTCGCCATCGTCGGCGTCATTCTTTTGCTCTCGCCGATGGTTCCCGGCATCGGCCAGGAAATCTACGGCAGCCGCATCTGGCTGCATGTAGGCGGATTCTCCTTCCAACCAGGCGAGATCGCGAAGATCATTATCGTGCTCTTCCTGGCCGGCTACCTTGCGCAGAACCGCGAGATGCTCTCGGTGTTCACCTGGCATATAGGGCCGTTCCGCCTGCCCGACATCCGCACGCTCCTGCCGCTGCTCCTCATGTGGGGCGTGGCAATGCTCATCGTCGTGTTCGAGAAGGATCTCGGCAGCGCGCTCGTGTTCTTCCTCGTGTTCCTGGTCATGCTCTACGTTGCCACGGGAAAGAAGTTCTACCTGGTAATCGGCTTGGGCCTCGTTGCCATCGGCGGCGTGGGCGCCTACTTCGCCTTCGACCACGTGCAGACGCGTGTCGCCACCTGGCTTAACCCCTTCGCCGACGCGCAGAACACCGGCTATCAGCTCGTGCAAACCATCTATTCGCTTGCCGACGGCGACCTGTTCGGCACGGGGATCGGGCGCGGCATGGCAGGCGGCGGCAACGGCATCACCCGCATCCCGGTCGTGGAAAGCGACTTCATCTTCGCGGCCATCGGCGAGGAGACGGGGCTTCTGGGCGCGGCAGGCCTGCTGCTTTTGTACCTGTGCTTCGCGATTCGCGGCTTCGTGACCGCAGCGCGCGCGAAATCGGACATGAGCTCGCTTATCGGCGCGGGCCTCACCTCGATCATCGTTCTCCAGGCGTTCATCATCGTCGGCGGCGTCACCAGACTCATCCCCCTTACCGGCATCACGCTCCCCTTCGTCAGCCAGGGCGGCTCATCTCTGCTCGCCGCGTTCATTATTGTCGGATTCCTCCTGCGCTGCGGCGACGAAGGCACCGGCTCGTCCTCCGAGATCATGAACACCACGACCATCATCAGCGCGAACAGTGTGCTCGGGCGCGTCTCGCTCGGCAAGCGCCTCACGCACACCATGATCGTGTTCTCGCTCATGTTCGCGGCGCTCGTGGCGAATCTCACGCTGATCATGGTCGTGCAAGCGAGCGACTACCAGAACATGGCAGCGAACAACCACACCATGGCACGTGAGTCGAAGACCGAGCGCGGCACCATCTCCACCTACGATGGGACCGTCCTCGCGCAGAGCGTCAAGAACGACGACGGCACATACTCGCGCGTCTACCCAGCGGGAGATCTCGCGAGTCACGTGGTGGGCTACACCTCGTCGAAGTACGGAACGAGCGGCATCGAGGCCAGCTACAACGACACGCTCAAGGGCGAGAAGAACTTCGCGTCGATTACCGATGTCGTGAACTCGCTTTCGGGCGTAGGCACCCCCGGCAACGACGTCACGCTCTCCATCAACTCGCAGATTCAGCAGGCGGCGCAAGACGCATTGGCCAACGACTCGGGTGCCTGCGTGGTCATGGACCCGAAGACGGGCGCCGTGCTCGCGATGGCCTCGGCCCCGACTTACGACGCCGCCGACATCGACCAGGTGATCGCCGACGCCGCAAGCTCGGGAGCAAATTCCACAAGCTCGAGCGAGCTGTACAACCGCGCGACGCAGGCGCTCTACGCGCCGGGTTCCACGTTTAAGATTGTCTCGCTCGCCTGCGCGCTGCAGGAAGGCATCGCTACCGAGACCACCATGTTCGAGTCGCCCTCGTCGATGGACATCGGCAACGCCGCCGTCACCAACTTCGAGAAGCACAACTACGGCACGATTTCGCTCGCACGCGCGACCGAACTTTCCTCTAACGTTGTCTTCGGCCAGCTCGGCGCGCAGATCGGCGCGGAGAACCTCGTGAACTACGCGAAGCTCTTCGGCTTCAACATGGACATCGACTTCGATCTGCCCCTCGCGACCTCGGTCATGCCCGATGCGAAGGACATGACCACGTGGGAGACCGCCTGGGCAGCGGCGGGCGAGCCCGTCGGCGAGAGCAAGACGGCCAATCACCCGAGCCCCGCAGGCCCCCAGGCCACCGTGCTCGAGATGGCGCTCGCCGGTTGCGGTATCGCCAACGACGGCGCGATCATGCAGCCCTACCTGGTCGACGGCATCTACAACGCCGACGGCAAGCGCAGCTACACGGCCACCCCGAAGAAACTCTCGCAAGCGGCGAGCGCCGACACGGCAAGCCGCGTGCGCACTGTGCTCGAGGGCGTCGTGAACAACGGCACTGGCACTTCCGCCCAAATCAACGGCGTCACCGTGGCGGGCAAGACAGGCACCGCCGAGCACGACGGCTACAACGACGTGTGGTTTGTCGGCATGGCGCCATCGGAGAATTGCAACGTCGTCGTGGCAATCGTGATCGAGAAGGGGCAATCCAGCGAGTACGCCGCCAGCAAGGCTCGAGATGTGATGAAAACGGCGTTGGAAGTACAAGGCGATTTATAATTTGGTATGCTAATGCGAACCGGCATAAAACGAAACAAAAACGCAGCACAGCAGGGAAGTTTAAGGAGCAAACGTGTCTAGCGCAGCGATGACAGGCAGAATCTTCAACAACAGGTACCAGATCACCGAGCGCATCGGGATCGGCGGCATGGCCGAGGTGTACCAGGCTCAGGACAACGTCCTCGGGCGCCGCGTTGCCGTAAAGGTGATGCTGCCCCAATACGCATCGGACGCCGCATTCGCGCAGCGCTTCCGCCAGGAGGCCGCGTCTGCCGCCAACTTGCAAAGCCCCTACATCGTGAACGTTTACGACTGGGGTCAAGACGACGGCACGTACTTCATCGTCATGGAGTACATCCGCGGCACCGACCTCAAGACCGGCATCGTGCAGCGTGGTGCGCTCAACCAGCGCAAGGTCGCCGAAATCGGCTCGCAGGTGTGCCAGGCGCTTTCCGTCGCCCATAACCAGGACATCATCCATCGCGACATCAAGCCGCAAAACATCATGGTCCAGCCCGACGGCAACGTGAAGGTGATGGACTTCGGCATTGCGCGCGCGAAGAACTCGGTGAACGCCAAGACGTCCACCGTTCTCGGAACGGCGCATTACATCTCGCCCGAGCAGGCGCAGGGCAAGGAGCTCACCGCCGCAAGCGACATCTACTCGCTTGGCATAGTGCTCTTCGAGGCTGCGACGGGCAAGCTTCCCTTCGACGGCCCCGACGCCATCAGCGTCGCCATGAAGCAGGTCAACGAGGAGCCGCCGCTGCCCTCCGACTTCAACCCCGACATCGACCCAGGCCTTGAGAGCATCATCGTAAAGGCCATGCAGAAAAACCCCGCGGACCGCTTCGCCACCGCGAACGACATGCGCCTCGCGCTGAACGACTTCTTGGCGGGCCGCCCCGTGAAACTTGCGGGCGCCGCGGTGTCGAGCGGTTTCACGAGCGCGCAGACCCGCGTGATGAGCCCCATCGAGGGTGGCGCGGCGGGCGCCGACAGCACGATGGTCATGCCTCAGCCCGTGAAGCCCGTAACCCACAGCGGCCAGACCAACTATCACGGAGCCAACACTCCGAACATGCCCGAGAACAAGGGCGGCAAGAAGACGGGGCTTATCGTGGCCATCGTGGCCGCCATCGCTGTCGTCGCCATCGCCGCGCTCGTCTTCTCCGGCGTCTTCGCATCGGGAGACCCCGTGCCCGACGTGAAGGGCAAGACGCTTGAGGAGGCCACGACGATCATCGAGAAGGCTGGCTTCGAGGTGGGCACCACCAACGCCGTCCACGATGACAGCGTTGCGGCGGGCAGCGTTGTGAGCCAAGATCCCGCAGCGGGAGCGAAGAAGCCCGCGGGAACGAAGATCAACCTGAACATCTCGCAGGGCACCGAGCAGGTCACTGTGCCCGATTTGACGAACAAGACGCCTGACGAGGCGCAACAGCTCTGCGACAAGGTGGGCCTCACCATGAAGGCGGGCACGCCTGCCTACGACGACAAAGTCGAGAAGGGCAAGATCTCCTCGCAGGATTTGAAGGCGGGCGACAAGGCGGCGAAGGGCTCCGTTATCACCTATGTGCTCTCGCTCGGTTCCGAAAAGGTCGCGGTGCCCAATGTGGTCGGCAAGTCGCAAAGCGATGCGATGGCCGCGCTGAAGAACGCCGGCTTCGAGGTGTCCGTCTCCGAGGAGGCAAGCTCCGACGTCAAACAGGGCAATGTCATTCGCCAGTCACCCACTTCCGACGAGAGCCTCGAGAAGGGCAGCACCGTCTCCATCACGGTGAGCTCCGGCAAGAAGTCCTCCGAGGTGCCCAACGTGGTTGGCAAATCCGAGGGCAGCGCGCAGACCACGCTCGACAACGCTGGGTTCAGAGTGTCCACCGAGTATCAGAGCAGCGATTCGGTCAAGCAGGGCAACGTCATCAGCCAGACCCCCGACGGTGGAAGCTCGCTCGAGCCGGGCAAGACGGTGCACCTGGTCATCTCGACCGGCCCTTCTTCCTCGGGCGGTACGTCGGGCGGCGGATCTGGCAGTAACGGCGGATCGGGAAACAACTCGAATAGCAGCAACTAGAATCAATTAAGGGCCTCGCGATGCGGGGCTCTTTCACTTGTGCGGCATGCTCGGACGGCAACCATCATCTACTTGAACCTACCCGAAGATACCAGACAGTAAGATTAGGCCAGGACGGTCGCAAAAGCTGTGACAAGATTGCCAGAGAGCAAGAACAGCAATAACCCTGCGTCGAACGCGGCATCTGTCCCTAGAGCGCAAAAAAGTTCCGCCCCCGACAAGTCCAGGGTGAACCCACCTCGAAAGGTGGGTGCTCGCAGCCAGCTTTCCGGCTTTCGCATCAACGGACGCGAATCTCCGTTCCACGGGCTATCTTGAGCTCCCTGCATATAAAACGTCGGTCCACCGCATGTATGACTGCGGGAGCGGAACCTATCTTCAGTATAAGGACGATGGCGCTCAATTAAAGTCTTGACATGCCGCGGGTTCCATAGTTTGATGAAGAAAGAGCGTGCCGTTTCAAGGCACCTCAATCTAGGCCGTAGGTATCCTCAGGATGAACACGGTGCCCTTGTCCTCTTCGCTTTCCACCCGAACGCTGCCCTTGTGGTACATCACGGCATGCTTGACGATCGCAAGCCCAAGTCCCGTGCCACCGGTCTCCTTCGAACGACTTTTCTCCAAGCGATAGAAGCGCTCGAAAATCTTCTCCTGCTTGTCTTCTGGGATGCCCGGGCCAGTGTCGCTCACGCGCACGACCGCTCGCATGCGGCCGCGCTCCCCTGCAGGCAGCGCACGGATATCGTCAGCCTGCTCCGCCGAAGTGGGAAGCTCCAGCCGAACCGAAACGCTCACGCTTCCACCTTCATGGTTGTAGCGAATCCCATTCTCTACCAGGTTATACAGCATCTCCTCGACCAGCGTCTCGGAGCCGGCGATGCACGCCGAGTCTCCGCTCACCTCAACCGACACGCCGCGGTCGTGGGCAAATCTCGATAGCCGCCCCGCCACGCGCTTGGAGGCTTCCAGCATATCGATAAGCGTCGCCGACTCGCCATCGAAGGACGTCTCATCAAGCCGCGAGAGCGTCAGTACCTCGTCAATCAGCGCTCGCATCGATTGCGCCTCGTCGTAGATGAGCCCCGCGAACTTCTGACGGTCGGCGGGATCGACCATGTCGTTTCTCATGAGCTCGGCATACCCCGAGATCACCTGAAGCGGCGTCTTCATCTCGTGGCTCACGTTGCTCGAGAAATCGCGGCGCATCGTCTCAGCACGCGCGAGGTCTTTGTTCTGCTCGCGAAGCTGCCGCTGCTGGTCGTCGATTCGCTCGAGCAGCGGGTCCATCTCCTCGTAAATCTCGTTCTCGAGCGGATTGGCGAAGTCAAGCGCGTCGATCGGCTGCATAATGCGAGACGTCAGCCGCTGCGACAACAGGAACACGAGCATAATCGCCACGAGAAGCGTAAGCGCAATCGGTCCCATCATGCCGCCAAAGAACGCGACCAACGACTCGCGCGTCTCAGACAGGCGCACGACGTCCCCGTTTTGGAGCTTCACCGCAGAATACAGCGTCACGGTGCCAAGCGTGCTCGAGTAGCGGGACACCTCTCCGCGCCCACGCTCGTCGGCTTCGCGCACCTCGGGGCGGTCAGCGTGGTTTTCCATCGTCGAAGCATCGGCCACGCTGTCGTAGAGCACCGCGCCATCCGTATCGATAAGCGTATAGCGGAAGGCATCGGAAAACTGCTGCGAAAGGGCCTGCTCGCACGCTTGCGAGTCGAGGTCGCCCAGCGATGTTGCGACATTTTGCGCCGCGGAGGAAAGGTCCTCTTCCGCATCGCGCTCGTAGGTGGTGTAGAAGATCGCCGACATGACGGTGCCGAAGACGAACAGGACAATCAGCGTGAAGGTGAGCACGCTGCGGAAGATGCGGTTCGACAGGCTTTTCACGTTGTTGTGGGTCGGGCTCATAATGCGCCCTTCATCGTGTATCCAACGCCGCGAACGGTGCGGATGAGCTCGTCAGCACCCGAAGATGCCGCGTTGAGCTTCTGCCTCAGCGTTTGAATATGCACATCGACCGTGCGCGTTTCGCCCACGTAAGTCACTCCCCACACGTCCTCGAGCAATCTGCCGCGCGAAAGCACCCTGCCCTCGCTGCGCATCAGCGCGCGCAGCAGGTCGAACTCCTTGAGTGTCAGCGCCACAGGGGTTCCCCCGACGCTCACCGTATGGGCAGACGAGACCAGCTCGATCGGTCCGTTAACGAGCGTGTCGTCGGCGCTCACAGCCGGTGCCTGCGCGCGACGCAGCAGCGCGTTCACGCGAGATACCAGCTCCATCATGCCGAACGGCTTCGCCAGGTAATCGTCGGCGCCCGCATCGAGCCCGCACACCTTGTCGAATTCGGTGCCTTTCGCTGTGAGCATCATAACAGGGATGTTCTTCGTCGACGGCAGACTGCGCAACTCGCGGAGAATCTCAAGACCGTCCATTTCGGGGAGCATGATGTCGAGCAACACCAAGTCGGGCGCCTTCTCGTCGCAGGCCTTGAAGAAGTCGCGACCGGACGTGAACCCAGCAGCCTCGAACCCTGCCTGCTTGAGGGCGTAAACGGTAAGGTCTCTAATATTTGTGTCATCTTCGACGTAGTAAATCATTCGCGTATCCTGTCCAACGGCCCGCGCGCTGGCGCACACCATATTGCCTTTTCAACGTGTAGCTATCATCTCGCCAATGCGTCAAGCGCGCGTTGAAGCTTTGTCATGGATGCGTAAAGATGGGAAGCGGGGCAGAGTTTACGCTCCGCCCCGCATGAGAAAAGGGCAACTACTATACGATTCGGCCTTCGAAAAACGCCCGCGTCCAATAATCCGCACTTGCGGAATTGAGCTTGGGGAGAGGACCGGCCTCAACGGTGCGGCCTTGCACGAAGACGACACCTTCATCAGCGCAAATCCTCGCAAAGCACGGATCAGACGTCGCGACCACCACAGCACATTCCGTCTTGCGTGCAACCGATTGCAAAGCCTGGCTCATCGTGAAGGAATCCACTTGATCAAGCCCCGTTGCCGGGTCCGAAACGAGCAGCGCGAGGGGACGCTTCGCGAGCGCGCGGGCTATCGAGGCAAGGCACCTCTCAAGTGCAGGAAGCGAGCTCACTGCGCAATCGAGATGGTCTCCCAAACGCCTTTCCGCATCGAGTGAGCGCAGCACGCGATTGATCTCGGCGGCAATCGCGGCATCGTCGTGAACGCCTCTCTGGCGGATGGAGAACGCGATGGCATTGCGAACGCTCTGCAGCTCGAAGGAGCCGCCAAAAAACACGCGGGCAACCTTCTCGCGGGCGCGCTCAGCACCGAGCGTGCGGTAAGCGTCATGTCCGCAAAGCTCGATCAAGCCGCCCATGTCGACAGTCCGAGCGCCGGGAAGCGTGCATCCCAGTGCGTCAAGCATGGCCGCGATACCGCATCCTCGCGGGCCGCAAAGCGCCGTGACCTTGCCTTTCGCAATATCGAAAGAGACGTCCTCCAACGAGGTGAATGCACCGAGACGTAAGGTGAACTTGCGCACACGAACGAGCGGCGTTGCGGATTCGTGGCTTTCGCACGCCACGCGACGAGCCAAGACACCGAGACCATTGCGAGCAGCACATGAGGAATGCGGAGGCTCACAAGCCTTCTTCACATCCCTTGCGGCTTTGCGAGGCGCCGCACTTTCCGCAAGCAAGCGCTCTGCAGCCTCAACGATCTCTCGGGTTTCGGTGCTTCTCTTCTCTACGAGCATGGCGTTCGCTTTCCGTCATTCGTCATCGGCAGATGCAACTATGTTCTCGCATGCACGTCAAAGCCTTGTTGGATGCTCGTTATATCTGAGTAAAATGAAGGAAAATAAAAAAGCCAGCCGAGAAAGGCTGGCGAGTGCTCAAAATGGTGCGGGCGAAAGGACTTGAACCTTCATGGGGTTGCCCCCATACGGACCTGAACCGTACGCGTCTGCCAATTCCGCCACGCCCGCACATCTGCCTCAGTTATTGAAGCGGTTGGTTATATTACTCCACTTCCTTGGTGCGCGCAAGGGGGTTTTGCTCTTTTTCTGCCATTGCCCGCGCGGCTTGACGCTCGGCGCGACGGCGGATCTCGTCTTCGCGCTGTGCCCGCGCCGCTCGCTGCTGCTCGACGAGGCGCTGGGCCTCGAGGGCCGCGCGCTGAGCCTCGCGGTCGGCGCGCTGACGCTGAGCAACCCTCGACGCCTCGGCACCATGGCGCCCTCTCACGGGCGCTCCCTCGCCCGCACGCGCACCATCAGGCGAAACACGGGATACTGACGCCTCCTGGGGGCTGCTTGCCCGCGACGGCGAGCCCTGAGCGCTGCGTGCCTGGGCAGCTGCGTTACAAGCGGAGCGAGATGCCTGGGGAGAGGTTTCTCTCGCTGCGGCTGCTTGAGTGCGCACACGCGATTGCGGCCCAGTTTCGCCAGGCCAAGAACCCTTTTCCTCGCCGCGAGGGACATCGATGTTCGCTCGGCGCTCGGCACGAGCCGGGGTGTAATCCGCCATGGCGGCGCGACGCTCCGCACGAGCTCTCCGCTCGGCCCGACGCTCAGCAAGAGTTGACTGGCGTGGCATCGTTCGCGCCGCCCGAGGGCTTTGCGCCGCCTCCGCCCGAGCCGTTTCACGAGCAGACGCCGTCGCAGCCGACAGGCCCTCGGCACCACGAACTGGAACGCGGTAGCTTCCGGGAACGTATCCTTGAGCGGCCTCGGCAGGCATGCCCGCTGCAGAGCCGGGTGAAACGACCTCTGCGTTCGCGGGCACGGGAGTCGTGGCCGAGCTGCCCGCAGTGCGTACCGCCTGCTGAGCAGCAGCCTGGGGCCGCCCCTGCGGGGGCATGCTGGCGCCCGACGGCCGCTGCTGCCCGCGAGGACGCGGCGCTCCCAAACGTTTTCCCACCTCATGGTTAAGCTTGGCGAGATTCTGCCGATCGATTTCCACATCTTCGGCCAGATTGCGAACTTCCTGATTAAGCTTGAGCGTCATCGCAATCACCACGACGACGGCAATTGCCATCACGATCAAAATCGCCATCATCAGCAAGGGCGAATTCGGCAATGCGCCCACCTCCGTCTTTCGCATGCCTATTTCCACAGATGATACCACGCCTCATCACGCGAAATGAAAAAACGCCCCGAGCCGTCAAAACGAATAAGCTCGGGGCGTAGTCAAGAAGCAAGCGGGACTCGAAGACGCGCCTGTCAAGACTCCCCGATTAACGCGTGCCTTTAGAGAACCTCGCCACGCACGGAGAAGGTGACCACCTCGAAGGGAAGCTTCTTGCCGCTGGCGCCGAGCGCATTCTCCACGGCACGCTGCAGCCCGCCGCAACAGGGTACCTCCATGCGGCAAACGGTCACCGAGCGAATATCGTTCATCGCGATGATGGCCGACAGCTTCTCGGTGTAGTCAACCGCATCGAGTTTGGGGCAGCCGATGATCGTGACCCGACCGCGCATGTAGCGATCGTGGAACGATGCGTAAGAAAACGCCGTGCAATCAGCGGCGATGAGCAGGTCAGCTCCCTGGTAGTAAGGAGATTGCAGGGGCATGAGCTTTATCTGGCACGGCCATTGGGCGAGCTGGCTTTGCGCCTCGGCTTCGGGGGATGCCTGCGTCTTTTCGGGAGTGTGAAGCGTTTGGGCGCGCGAGCCGGGGCAACCCCCGCCAAGATCGCCGGAACCGCTCTGCCCCGTATGCACGGCGTGAGCTTTCGCCGCCTGAGCTGCGACCACGGCAGCCTCATCATAGGGAAGCGCCTCGCGTTCGACAAACGTGATGGCGCCTGTCGGACACGAAGGCAGGCAATCGCCCATGCCATCGCAAAAATCGTCGCGCAAAAGCTTCGCCTTGCCATCGACGATGCCGATCGCGCCTTCGTGGCACGCGTTCGCGCACAGGCCACAACCTGTGCATTTGTCCTCATCAATATGAATAACTGTTCGAATCATGAGCTCCCCCTCTATCGTTTTGCCTTGCCACGGATCGATGCCGATCGACCCGCGAATCGAGCGTCCCATCCACCACATGTTAGCCCGACCCGTGATTTCTGCGAATTATATGCTACTGGTTTACTACCATATACGCATTCACGCCATCGACAACAAATGTCCACGATAGCTCGCGAGCAGTAAGCCGAGTTGGTGGTCAACTGGACGAGTTGTGCGCAGCTGCCCCCGCCTACTCGACGGTGCCGTACTTCTGTCCCCAGGCATGCCCTCCGACAGCGGAGTTCAGCTGATCGCACAAACGACGGCGCGTGAAGGTGCTCGGAGGCAGCAGGTTCACAATTTCTTGAAGCTCATCGGGCAGATCGACCGCCTCGGCCGCCAGAATCACATCGAGCCTGCGCACCTTGCGCGCGCCAGGGACGCCGGCCATATCGGCAATGCGCTCCTCTTCCGTCAAATCCGCGAACAGGGAGTCGACCACCTGCTGCAGCGCGCCGTAATAAGGGCTCTTCTCTCGAGACGACATGGCGCCTACGCCTCCCCGCCCTCGCTGAAGGCCGCGGCGACTTTTTCGCGCAGCGCATCTGCCAGCGCGCTCATCTGCTCGTCGGCAGCGGACGCAACCTGGGACTTTCCTTCGCTTCGCCCATCGTCACTTGAGGGCGACTCAGCGACAACGGACGCATCAGCCACAGGCACGCCAGCCGTGCGGCACGCCGCGACATCGAGCCCCGCCGTCGTGGCAGCAAGTGCTCCTGTGTAGGCGGGAGTGGCGGCGCCGGTCGCGCGCAAGAACTGAACGCCCGAAGCTCGCAGGCGCACCGCGGCGTCGACGACGGCGTCGGGGCAGTAGTACGGGTTCGCATCCGTGGGACCGCCCTGCTTCGGCTTGTGCTCGGCAACTTCCAGCTGCACGAGAATTGGCAGGTCACAGGCAGCTTCGGCGCGTTTCGCGAGCGCGCAGGCATCCTCGATTCCGGATGCCGTGGAAAAGCCCGCCACCGAAGCGCCATACTCGCCCATAATCGAGCAGGCCTCTTCGAGGGTCCCGCGCCCACTCGCAAGCGTGCCGTCCGCAAGCACATCGACCGACGCGAACGCGGGCATGTCGCTCACCTGACGCACGCCCATAAGCGCGCACAACAAGTCGCTCGCCGTGGTAAACCCGTTCAAGAAGAAGGCGTCGAATTGCTCGCCCGCAAACAGGCGCGCGGCGCGGGCGTACTGGTCGCGGTTCTCGTTGAGCGACGCTTTGCTCGATGCGTCGAGGGGCAAGCCGCACGGCCCGATCTCCACAAGAACATGCTGCGGTTTCAGTGGCCGCAGAACCTCGAGCGAGGCGCGAGCCACGTCGTGGGCGCGATTCTCCATTCCGACCTGCGCCATTCGAGCAGGCGTGATTCCCGCGGTGCTCGTCGCAAGACATTGGGCCCCGGCCATGGATTCCAGGCGCATCGCTTCCTGAATCGAATCGGGCTCGAGGACGGTCATCAGCTCGAGGTCGCGGTCGACGTCGACGCCTTGGCGCGAGAGCGCAGCGGAAACGGGGGCGGAAACGACGAGCATATCTTTGTCGAAGCGAAGGGCTATGTCGGGCATGGGGCATCCTTTCTCGTTTTCCCCATCATAGCGTATGCACGCGGAAGGGCGAGTCTCGAGACCCCACGCCTCACATCTCACATAGTATGGAGTGCCGGCGGATGGAGCGACCCCGAAAACAAGCACGCCAGAATAGCGACCCCGGAAACTCGGCATGGTCGGCTTCAACGCTATCCTCAACACATCATAATAGATAGGCGCAACTATTCTCATCCAGGGGTGAACGGCGCGCTTTTGGGGGTGAGCGGAAACGTTATCGCACTTCACCGCCCATATCGCGCCGTTCCGCTTCGGAGCGCGTTTTTTTCGACATCCCTTCATATAATGACCCCAGCAGCTGAGAAGGCTCCCCTCCTTCCTCACTGCACTGCTTTCATACCCCTAGAAAAGCAGAGGCGGCGCATCTATAAGCGCCGCAAATCCCCTCCTTGGGCCCAGCGGGAGCTCCCCTCTCCCCTGGGCCACTTCTTTCTCCAAGATGGTGCCCGGCGAGCCATTATCTTCAAGCTGGCTCGCCAAGCACCATCGAACCTCCCACTTTGCGAACGTGCGAAGCCAGCCAAATGCAGCAGGCAAACGCGAAGGCGAAACCGACCGAATGCGAAAGCCTTGCGCGAGTAGGCAGCTCGAGACGTGCTTTGTCCGACTTTCTGGTAGAATCGGCTCTGCCGCATTATGCGCCCCTGTAGCTCAGCGGATAGAGCGTCGGTTTCCTAAACCGTGCGTCGGAGGTTCGAGTCCTCTCAGGGGCGCCACTTTCTTGCCTGCGGTTTTCGGCCTTTAGCTTCCTAATGCCTACCTTTCGCATCAGTATTTTTCCAATTCCCCAAAAAAGCACTTGCGCGTGGTGGAGCGATGTGCTTACAATGGCTCCACAATTTCAAAGCGTCACCCCTTATGACTCGCTCTGGATCCTTCGGGAAACAGGGCGCCGAAGGGGCCTCTGGAGAATCCCAGGCAAGCTGGGTGCCGAAGGGGCAAGGCGAAACACCTGGTCACAGGCTTTTCGTTGAAACTCTCAGGCAAAAGGACAGAGAAAAGCTTACTGCTTGTCGCATTTGCGTGTCGCATTTCGCTTTTCCCTTTCCTTTTGTTGCGCCCACATCGCTTGCCACCGCGCGTGAAAACTCGGAACGCGCGAGTTCCTCCACGGCCTTTTCGAGGGTCGCTTGAAGTTGCGAAACGTAACGGATATCGAGGAGGAACAGTGGAAGACTTCTTCAGCGCGTTCAACAACGTGCTCAATGCCATCGATGGCTTCATCTGGGGCGTGCCCTTGATGGTGCTCATCTTGTTCGGCGGCATTCTTCTGACCGTGCGCCTGCGCGGTTTGCAGTTCAGCAAGCTGCCGCGCGCCCTGCGCTACATGCTGAAAAACGAGAAAGGCGAGGACGCGACCGGCGAGGTGTCGTCGTTCGGCGCTCTGTGCACCGCGCTTTCCGCGACCATCGGCACCGGCAACATCGTCGGCGTGGCGACCGCAGTCGTCGCCGGCGGCCCGGGCGCCATGTTCTGGATGTGGGTTGCCGCCCTGTTCGGCATGGCGACCAAATACTCCGAGGGTCTGCTCGCGGTGAAGTTCCGCAGCATCGACAAGGATGGCCACGTGCTCGGCGGCCCGTTCTACTACATCGAGCGCGGCATGGGAAAGCGCCTGCCCCAGATTTCCTGGAAGTGGCTCGCGAAGATCTTCGCGTTCTTCGGCATGTGCGTCGGCCTGTTCGGCATTGGTACGTTTACGCAGGTCAACTCCATCAATTCTGCAATCACCGGATTCTTTGACCCCAACAAGTCGGCAACCGTGAGCATCCTTGGTATGGACTACTCCATCGCCACCGTGATCGGGTCGCTTCTTGTCGCGATCGTTGTCGGCCTCGTCGTCATCGGCGGCCTGAAGCGCATCGCGAGCGTTTCCGAGAAGGTCATTCCCGTAATGGTCGTAATCTATGTGGCGTTCTCGCTCATCCTCATCGTGTTGAACATCACGGCGCTGCCCGACGCGCTCGTCACCATCGTCCAAAGCGCCTTCGGCCTGCGCGCTGCTGCAGGCGGTGCGCTCGGTGCAATCATCATCGCCATGCAGAAGGGCATCGCGCGAGGCATCTTCTCCAACGAGGCAGGCCTGGGCTCCGCGCCTATCGCCGCCGCGGCTGCGCAGACGAAAGAGCCCGTGCGCCAGGGTCTTGTGTCGATGACCGGCACCTTCCTCGACACCATCATTGTGTGCTCCATGACTGGCCTCGCGCTCGTCATGACCGGCGCCTACCAGATTCCCGGACTCGAAGGTGCCGCCGTCACCACCGCGGCATTTCAGATGGGCCTGCCCTTCATTCCCGCTGAGGCTGTGTCGTTTGTCCTGATGGTGTGCCTGGCCCTCTTCGGCTTCACCACCATCCTCGGCTGGGACTACTACGGCGAGCGCTGCCTGGAGTACCTCTCCGGTGGTTCCAAGAAGGCCGTGAAGACGTACCGCTGGCTCTACATCCTCGCCGTTTTCATTGGCCCCTACATGACCGTTTCCGCCGTGTGGACTATCGCCGACATCTTCAACGCCTGCATGGCCATCCCGAACATGATCGCCTTGATCGTGCTGTCCGGCGTGGTTGTGAAGGAGACGAAGGACTACTTCAAGCGCCTCGACGAGGCCGCAGGCGACGAGGACAACCTTGCGCCGCGCGACACCTCCGACGATTGGAAAGCCGAGGAGGCAACGGCGTAAACCTGGGCGAGCAGCTTTGGGCTCGGCGGCACTGACGGGTTGAAGCCGGGCTTGTGCGTTTCCCCGCAGCTCTAACCGCCCGACTCGCAGACTATCCGAGCAGAATTCGCACCCGCTCGCTTCACTTGCCGGACGCAATTATCTGACGCTTAACGTCTTCCTTGCCGCGAAGGCGGGTTGATTGGCCGATTAGGCTTGTCAACCCGCCTTCTCGCTTTCTATACTTGCGCGTGCATCGATAATCGAACAGCCCGCGGTGTCACGCCGCGCGGTTTGCGCATAGTAAGGCTTGGCCCCATGTCAGACAGCCCGGCACCGCCCGATAACCGCACCGACCGCTTGGGAACCGAGCGCGTCGGAAAGCTGCTCCTCGAGTTCTCCATCCCTGCCATCGTGAGCATGGTGTTCAACACGCTCTACAATGTGGTCGATACGATCTTTTTGGGACAGGCGCTCCCCGACGGTTCGGGCGTGGCAGTGACCACCCTCGCCTTCCCCGTGATGACCCTCCTTATGGGCTTTTCGATGATCGCCGGCCAAGGCGGCAATGCTCTCGCGGCAATTCAGCTGGGGAAGGGAGAGAAAGACCAGGTTGAGCGCACGCTCGGGAACTCAGCCACGCTGCTTGTAGGCATCGCCGTCGTCATCGCGGTGGTGTCGGGGCTCCTCATCGACCCCATCCTCGCGGGCATCGGCACGACCGATGAGCTTTGGGACTTTACTAAGACTTTCGTTCAGATTATCTGCTTTGGCTTCATCTTCCAATCGCTTGGCATGGGGCTCAACAACTTCCTGCGCACTGCGGGAAGGCCCAACCTCGCGCTCGGCACCATGATCTTCGGCACGGTGATGTGCATCATCTTCAACTACCTGTTCGTCATCGTACTGGGGTTCGGCGTTGCAGGCAGCGCATCGGCTACGATTCTCGGTCAGGCATGCGGCATGGTGCCCGTCGTCTGGCATTTCACCATGAGTAAAAGCGCTGCCTTCAAGCTGCGCCTTCGCTGCTGCGTGCCCGATTTGAAGCTCATGGGGAACATCCTCACGATGGGCATCGCGTCGTTTGTGATGCAGGTCGCGTCCATGCTCGTCGGCATCGTGTTGAACCACGTGGTGAGCCTGTACGGGTCGACCGACCCCATCGGCACCACGGCCGCACTCGCGGCAATCGGGGTTGCGCAAAAGGCGGCGATGTTTGCGTTCACCCCGCTCATCGGCCTGATTATGGGAGCACAACCCATCATCGGGTTCAACTACGGCGCAAAGCTGTGGCAGCGCGTGCTTGACACGCTGAAGTGGGCGAGCATCACCGGCGTATGCATCGGCGGAGCGTTCTTCCTGATTGCGGAGGCCATTCCCGCGCCGATCGTGGAGCTGTTCGGCGTTTCGGGCGACCTGGAGAATTTCGCCGTGTATGCGCTGCGCGTGTACGTGATTTTCTTCGCGCCCGTTGGATTCCAGATTGTGGGATCGAGCTACTTCCAGTCAAGCGGCCAGCCGATGAAGGCCGCAATTCTCGAGCTCACACGCCAGGTGCTCTTCCTCATCCCTCTGTACCTGCTGCTACCGCCTGCGCTGACAGCGCTCTTCGGCACGACGGGACTTGAGGGCGTCATCATAAGCGCTCCAGTGTCCGACGCGCTTTCAGTATGCGTGACCAGCGTCTTCGTCGCGCGAGAAGTCCGCAAGCTGCGCCGCCTGCGCGACAGCGGAGGGATTGCGTAAGGGATGCCGCACGCAAAAAAGCGCGGGGCGGACCCGCGCTTTCAATAGGAACCGAAAATCTAATGCCGCTTAGTGCTAGATGCTGCAGCATTCGCCGACCTGAGAGCGACGGCGCTTTCGAAATCCAAGCTCATCGAATTCCCAGCGCTCCAAAATCAAATTCCTTCCGGCGCGATAAATATCAAAGGTTCCTTCGAATTTCTGCTCATACAATGTGAATGGCCCACTAATCGATCCGTAAAAATCAGCGACATCAGTGTTAAAACTGTCGTCGGCAAACACGAGTATGTCGGTGGTTCTGTCCTTCGCTCGAATGCCGCGAACAGGAACGAGAAACATAGTGTCCCCCGCTTCGAAAACAACGCCACCCCGTTCGATAAGGGCGCCTTCCAAAACCATTTCTGCTTCGAATCTTATACGCCAATCCTTTTCATCCAGCCTTGCCCAAAGACCCCAAAGCTTCTCGAAGCGACAGGCGTCATCGTCGTATACCGCGTCAAGAAATTCTCGCAGCGTGCAGGCATCCTCGAGATGCTGCTTCATGGTCGGCCAGACGTCACCCCCTACACCCGCACAAGCGACTATCTCATGGAACGCCGGCCTTTGAGAAGCTGGCATTTCATTGATCTCTTTCAAAAGATCGTCGTACTTCATAGCCTTTCCCTTTCTCTTCAGCTCAATCGCAAATAGATTTCCGTATGTGGCGAGACCTTAAAGGAGTGGAAAAGGCCTCGCCACCAAAGCAAGGATGCCACTTTGCCGAAGGAAGGGGAGCAAAATGACACGACCAGGTCAGGCGGGATGCTACCGACCCGAGCACGGAGAGCTATTCAACCTCTTTCGATACATGCGGGCGAAGCAGACAGCATCCACAAGACCCACAACGGCCAATACAGCGAAAACCATCCAGACCGTAGCATTGCTACTCGTCCCATCAGGACTAGCCATGGAAATCAGCCCAATGCTGAGAAACGACCCGATTGCAGCAGCCATGTTGATTGTTGCAAAATTGCGTGCGTAATCCTTCACCCCATAGCATTCTTTCGCAAAGGCTGAGGCAATAACGGGAATCGATCCATACCCAAATCCGACACAAAGCGAAGCTGCAATATAGACAACAGCGATGCTGTTCGCATATGAAAACGTAATGGCGATTGCAGAGATGGTAATCAGCAAGCCAGAAGTAAAAATCGAGACCAAGAGCCCGAACTTGTCGTAAAGCGCGCCAATTGCAAGACGGCTCACACCGTTCATCGTAGAGCAAAGCCCAACGACGAGGGTCGCAAACGCCCCGTCAACCCCAAGCACAAGAGCACCCTGCTTAACGCCCCCAATCAACGTTATGCCAACGGCAATGGTGAAGATGGCCCAAATCATGTACACATAAAACAGCGGGTCTTTCAGAGGGGCGCGATCGCAAAGTCCATCATTTGAAGCATGGGGCCCAGACGAGCTCCTCGCCAACAGCGATGCGGCATCCGCAGGAGCAGGCTTGAGGACCGTCGACAACGCGATTACCACCGCGAATGCAACGACCGCAAGAACAATAAAGCCCAGCTCAATGCCGACAATTCCAATCAAGGAATCTGCCGCCGAGCCCAGCAGAAGGCTGCCTAGCCCCATCCCCATCATCATAACACCCGAAGAAAAGCCAATCTTATCGGGAAACCAGGAGTTGACGGTAGCAATAACGAGGTTGTAGCCCATTCCACATCCAGCACCGCACAAAAGACCGTAACCGAAATACATCCCCACGAGACTCTTCGACGCAAAGAATGCGGTGCCAAGAAAACCGAGCGCAATCATCGTTGCCGCAATAGCAAGAGCGCCCTTCAATGGGAGGACCTTCATTACGTACGATCCCAGCAATGCCGCCACGCAAAAGCAAATCATCGCGATGTTGAAAACGAGTTGAAGCGAGCCTTTATCCCAACCGTACTGAACAGCGATTGGCGTGGCGAAAATGGACCATGCGTAAACGAGGCCTAGCGCAAGAAGCCCGACGGTCGCTAAAGCCAAGTATGCAACCCTTTTCCGTTTTACCGTGACGAAGCTGCCACTCGATGCCGGACCTCCCATCGTCTCTCCCTCCTTACGACTCGATACAAGCGTCCTTATTCCCAACCAGCTAGAACAAAATCAGCAGATAGATCGTCGACAAAGCAACAGTGACCAGCATCAAGGGGAATGCAACCTTCGTAAAGCTCATGAACGTGATGTTGTAGCCCTCCTTGTTCGCAATTCCCGAAAGGACCACATTGGCGGATGCGCCGACCAGAGTTCCGTTTCCACCAAGGCACGCGCCGAGCGAGAGAGCCCACCAGAGGGGATATACATCGATGCCCGACGCCTCCATCACCATGATGATGGGAATCATCGTTGCGACAAACGGGATGTTGTCGAGGATGGAAGAGAGAATTGCCGAAGCCCACAGGATGACAATCATCATGAGAACAACGTTTCCTCCCGTTGCATCCACGATGGCGTTCCCGAGCATCTCGATAACTCCGGTGTGCTCCATTCCACCAACAACCATAAACAGGCCGAGGAAGAATCCGATGGTCCCCCATTCGATGCCCTCGATCGCAACTTCAATGTCCCTGCCCGAGATGAGGATTATTACAGCAGCGGCCGTCAAGGCGATCACGGAGGTCTCCAGGTTGAAAACGCCGTGCAACATGAACGCAATTGCGACCAGGACGACCATCACGACGCTCTTGTGGAATAGCGCTTTGTCGATAATCGCATCCTCTGCCGACAGCTCCATTATGTTCAGCCGGTTCTTCTCATCGACCGCGAGATGGCGACCATACATAAAGCGGAATATAACAAGAAGAACCACCATGATGACAACGACAATAGGGGCGTTGACCATGATGAACTGGGCGAAAGAGAGCCCAGCTTCCGAGCCGATCATAATGTTTGGAGGATCGCCGATAAGCGTCGCGGTACCTCCGATGTTCGACATCATGATTTCGACGAGAAGAAACGGCACAGGATTGATGTCCAGCGTTTTGCATAGCATGATTGTCATTGGACCGATGAGCAAAACCGTCGTAACGTTATCAAGAAAGGCGGAGAACACTGCAGTGATTACCGCGAACGCGATCATGATGAGCCACGGATTACCTTTACAGGCTTTCGCGGACTTGATGGCAACGAATTCGAACAGACCAGATTCCTTGACTATCGCCACAAACATCATCATGCCGCACAACACGCCCAGCGTATTGAAGTCAATCGATTCCATTCCCGCGTTAAAATCGATAATGCCAATTACCAGCAGAACGACCGCGCCAAGCAACGCGGCAAGCGCACGGTGAATTTTCTCGGACACGACCAACGCCATGACGGCGACGAATACCACTATTGATATTATTTGAGCTGCGGAAAGCACAACAACCTCGCTTCTTTAATAGAATCCGAACAGAGCTTTATTCTGGTTAAATGAGGTGCAGCTCTCAGGAAGCTGCGCACCGATTCTTCTCGCGTAAGGGGGATGGGGTGAGGGGCGGGAAGAACGCTGCTTTGGCGATACAGGAGACGCATGCCAAAATTAGGAGAACACATGCGCAGCTTCCTGAGAGCCCCCGGGAGGCGAACCGCCCAGGGAGCCCTCGAATTCTCAAAACTATGGCATCCTACATGCCTGGTGCTTTCGGCGCTCCAGGGGCACCGGGAGCACCGGGAGCCTTTGGCGCACCGGGAGCCGCAGGAGCTCCAGGCATTGGCGGCATACCGGGCATCCCCGGAATCCCCGCGCCCGCTTCGAGCTTCGTGTGGCACATCTTGCACTCGGTTGCATCTGCCGCATTCTCATATCCACACTTAGGGCAAGTAATCCCCGCCGATGCAGATGCTGGTCTGAAACACATGTGAACCTCCTTATTCACTCATCAAGTAATGAGCTGGTCTGTTTTGTGGAGCTGATAGTTGAAACGGAAGGGTCCGAAGCGATTTCGCCTTCGCTTTCGACTTCCTCTAAATTGCCAAGGGAATCTCCCTCAATCGTATTCTCGTCAGAGTCGCCTGCGGAAACACCAGGTGGAGCCACTTGGGGAACCTCGATTCCCGATACCGTCGTATTAAAAACACGGCCGCATTTCCCGCAGAATGAGCAGAACGCCCCTACGCCACAACCTCCAGCCATGCAAACCACGCTCCTAATGCAACGATTGAAAGAACGCTCTCTATTTTCTGAATGCGTCCATCTGCTTGCTGTAATCCGCAAAAATCTCCTCTAATCGAGCACTTGTGCTTTTCTGCCGCTTCTTCTTCGAATAGAGGAGCGACCCGCCCGCTAAGAATGCGAGACCGATCGCAATGAATACCACCGAGCCAATCGTTACTGCCATTTGAGCTCCTCCTGACTAACAAATCGCACAGCGATATTCCCGTATCAATCCTTCAAGCTGGGCAATCGAATTCGACCGCCCAGCCCTTTCGTTACCTAACCCACGCTCGGCGCTTTGAATTAATAGCCGAGGACAGCAGTAATCGCGGGAAGATAGAACGTGCCGAGTATTACGAGGATGAAGGTGCAAACCCAAGCCTTCTTCACCCATTCGCCCATCGAGATCCAGCCCTTTTCGTAGCAAATCATCTGAATGGAGTCGATGGGGAGAACCGTGGTGACGCCGCCATAGACACCGCCAATCGCAGCGATGATAGCGGGGTTAACGCCCGTCATGGCAGCAAGCGCGCACAGGAGAGGCACGGCAACCGAGCAGCACGGAGGACCAACGGGAATGGCAATGTGAAGAATGAACGTGATGAAGCACATAACGAACACGACGACGAGGAAGGGCCAAGCAACAGCACCAGCGAGGACGGTGTTGACAAACCACGTTGCAAGGCCGGTCTTCACGAGCGCCGTAGAGACAATGCCAACGCCGATGATCATCATGATGATCTCCCAGGCAATGCTCTTGTGGTACTGCTCCTTGGTAAGCAAGCTAACACCAGGAATAAAGGCGATGAACGTGAAGATGAAGCACACCATCATCGAGTTGATGGAAGGAATCCAGGAGCTAGCCATGTTCAGGCCAAAGCAGATAACAAACCAGACGATGAGCTTGATCTCGTGAGCAGAAAGCTTGCCGAAGTCGGCGGTCTGCTTGGAAACAGCCTCGATTGCCTCGTCGGTTATCGGCTCAACCTTAAACACCTTAGTTGCATAGAAGCTCGCCAGGAAGCAGCCAACGATAGCGAGCGGCACGCAGATGACGCACCAGTTGAAGAACGTCACCTGAACACCCATAAACTGATTAACCATCGACATGGACAGCATGTTCAATGAATTGCCAAGCGGCGTACCGATACCGCCGATAGCTGCACAGGCGCCGACCGTAACTGTTAGAGCCTTAGCGAGGCCGGATTGGCCCTTGATACCACCGTTCGCCTCGACGATAGCCAAGCCGATTCCGATGAAAATAGCCGCTGCAGCCAGGTCGGAAATGAACATCGAAAGAATGCCCGTCGTCATACCGAAAGCAACAATAAGCTTCGTGGTGTTGTTCCCCGCAAAGCTCAGCGCAGCTTTTGCAACTCGCATCGGAATGGGGGTGGACATGACAGCGCCGGAAACCGCGAAAACGAACAAGCAGTAGATAGGTACCTGCATGGAAGCGGATGTGTAGACATCCGACACGGGAATTACTCCACTCATCGGAATCAGGAAGTAAATAAGGACCACCGTCACGATAAACGGAATCGCCTCAGTAACCCATAAGATAATGCAGGAAATCAGGATGCCTGCAGCAGACATCGCAGTTCGTTCGAGGCCCTCGGGAACCGGACAAACAAACTGGAAGAACAAGAAAATCAGCGCAGCGATGATAATGCCGACTAATTTCTTGGTCTCGAACTTTGGAGCGGAAGCAATACTCTCACTCATATTATCCCTTTTAACGGACGGGCGAGCCGAACCCCTCTCTTGCCGGTACCGCCCGTCTTCAATTTGTTGTATAAAGGGCACATGTGGCGACGACCGATCGCCATGAGCCCTGTCGAAATCGGAGAAGACGAAGGGGGCACACCGCGATGTCGATGTTCCTTCTTGCCGATTCGACAAACAGGTTGGGGCGGCCCGCTTCCCGCAAGGCAACGCCCCAACCGCCTTTCAAAAACTAGGCCAAAAAGACTGCGGCCTTCTTACCCTTCGCGGCAAGCTTAGCGGCACACTCTTCGACAGTGCCGTACTCGAGAACCTTAGCCTGGCAAGACTGCACGCACGCCGGAAGCTTTCCCTCTGCGGTGCGCTCAACGCACATGTCGCACAGCTCAGTCGGAACGGCGATGTAGTCCCAATGCCATTGACCGTCCGGGTTCTGACGAGGCTTGTCCTCAAGAACCTTGATACCAAAGCCGTCGCTGGGCAATTCGAGCTCATTTCGGCATGCAATCTCACAGCTATGGCAGCCGGTGCAGTACTCGAAATCGATGAACAAAGCGTTTTGGGTCATTTCGGAACCTCCTTACTTATTCTCTAGGCCACTAGTCGATCTTCACGCGATCAGCGTCGGTGATTTCCTTGTCTTCGGGGCGCCATACCTGCTGGACCTCGAACTCAGCCTGACGGCTTGCCTCAACAACAATGTCGTTGGGCTCGTTATCGCCACCGAGGCTGTCGGCTTTCACGACGTTGCAAACCATGCTCTTGAAGGTGTTGCCGAAGCCGCTCTTTGCATTGACGCTGTTCGGCATAAGCATGTTGATGTTGGACTTCCAGTTGCCGTAGAGATTCGGCTCGGAACCCTCTTCCTCCGGGTACCAGAAGCCATGCATCGCGTGAACAACACCGGGCTTGATCGTCGGAGTAACGTTTGCCTTCTGACGCACATGACCGTACGGGGAGGAAATCTCGCACCAGTCACCGTCTTCAATACCAAGCTTCTCTGCATCGGCGGGGTTAATGTCGAGAACAGGCCACGGGGTGATCTGACGAAGCGACGGTACCTGATGATGCTCGGAGTGGAAGAATTCCTGACGGCGAGCGCCGGTCGTCAAAATGAAGGGGTAATCCTTCTTCATCAGCTCAGGCAGCGTATCCGGGCTGTACGCAGGCGGCTCGAAGTAGGGCAGCGGATCCTCGCCGAAACGAGCGTATGCGTAAGAGTACAGCTCGACACGACCAGTCTGCGTCGGGAAGCCCATCTGTCCGTCGGGGCGGAGCTTGCCTTCCTTGTACTTGTAGTACGGCTCGTTGGACATCGTGACAACGTTGTTGCGAAGCTGTTCCCACGGCAGCCAGCTGCGCAGCACGTGGAAGTTGTTGTAGTCTTCCAGCGTCTCGAAGCGGTTCCAGAAGTCGGGGTAAGTCTTCTTGCCGACCATCATCATGATCTCGACGTCGGAGAGGCATTCGCCGACCTGGACGCACTTGTTCTGAGCGCCGTAGAAGGAGGAGTTCAGACCGTAGTGGGTAACAACCATGCCGTCATGCTCGATGGTGGACGCGACCGGGAGAAACACGTCGCAGCAAGATTGCGTCGTCGGGTTCATGAACAGATCGCATGCGAAGTTGAAGTCGAGCTTCTTCAGGGCCTTCCACCAGCGCTGCGGCTCAGCAGAGATAGCAGTGCCGACCGGGTTGGAGGAAACGAAGCCGGCCATGTGCATCTTGTACGGCTTCTCGGTCTCGAGGGCCTTCAGGAACTCATCGGGATGCACCGTCCACATAACCTGGCCAACGCAAGGATACTTATCAACGCCGATACGCTTCGTGTACCACGTCTCCTCAGACATGATGCCGTTCTTGAGCGCGAGGGAAAGCGTCGACTCGGTTTCGTCCTCGACCTTCTCATGAGAGTCGATCGCGCCGCCGTCGCGGACAACGTTGCCCTGGTCGTCGCCCATGCCAAGCGTCGTGCCGCCGGGAGCATCGAGGAAGCCGGTAATCGTCATGAGGGACACGAGGCACATACCGAGCTGGGCACCGTTGGTGGACTCGTCAGTTGCAAGGCCCCACGCAACGCTCGAGGGTTTCGCATTGCCGTACAGACGAGCTGCACGCCAAATCTGATCCTCGGGAACACCGCAAATCTCAGCCGCACGCGAAGGAGGCATTTCCTGAACGCGCTCAACGAGCTGATCGTAGCCGTAGGTCCACTTGTCGATGAAGTCGTGATCAACAAGATCGTCATGCGCGAGAACGTAGATAAACGCCATGGCGAGCGCGGTGTCGGTGCCAGGACGAACCTGGAGAATCTCCTCGGCACGCGTGCCAAGCCAAGTGACGCGCGGGTCAACGCAGATGATCTTCGTCCCGAAGCGACGCATCATCTCGATGATGGCATGACCGTACATGCCATCAGGATTCGAGCGCAGAGGCTCCTTGCCCCAAAGAAGAATGACTTCAGGAGCAACGAAACGAGGGTCGTCGTAGCGGTCTTCGAACTTCATCGCGTAGTCGATCTCGGGATAGCCGCCGCCCATCATGAACGCGGTGTTCGTCATGCGCGGGCCGTAGCACGACCAGCCAGCCTGGCCGTAAACCGAGTTCGGTGTACCGAAGACGAGGTTTGCCCACTGCGGATACCAGTTGTTGCCCTCACGGCCGGTACCACCAAAGACGGCGATCGTTTCCGCGCCGTACTTCTCGGTGATCTCGTTAGCGGCGTTTGCAACCAGGTCGGTTGCCTCGTCCCAAGAGCACTGCACCCACTTGTCCGCCTGGCCGCGATACTGCTTCTCGCGCTTCATCGGGTGGATGATGCGATCGGGATGATAGATGTACTCCTTCAGAGCAAGGCAGCGCGGGCAAAGGGAGCCCTTGGTGATTGGATGCTCCGGGTCACCTTCAATCTTAGTGACCTTTCCGTCCTTCACATGAACCTGAAGGCCACATCCAACCGGGTGGCATCCCGGAGGAGACCAGGCACAGGTCCTAAAGATAGTCTCCTGACCTTCTTGCCTTTTCCATTCCGTCATACTCTCTCCTCTCCTCTCCTCAAATACACTCGAGATGTAAGTACTGCATCTCTACGTGTTCAATTTTGGGGCCGAGAGAGTCTCAGAAGAAGAAGCGCCCTATTTGCGAGCTGTCACATTCCATTTACCAAGAAAAGTTGCCCGCTCACCCGTTATTCCAGCCGTCGCTTTGAGAAAAAGCGACGTGAATGTCCTGGATAAATGATGCGATGGCATGCGAGTTCACAGCTTCTGGCTTATAAAGGGCATAGAAATGCCAGTCTAGTCGAGGATCCGCGAGAGGGATGGACACAGACCCTCCTGGCGGGGTCACGGCAAATCGCCTCGATGCAATACCAACCGACCCGCCCCTCCGCGTTCTCACCATATGAAGCATCGAGCTAGTGCTGGGAAGGATGCTGACACTCGAGCGGTTATACCCGATTGCGTAAAGCTGAGAGAATAGTGGTCCGTACTGGAAACCAGGTTCGGACATCAAAAGCAATTTCTCGTTTCGAAGCTCATCGACCGAAACGCTTTCCTTTTTCGCGAGGTCAGACCGCTCGTTCGCGATGACGTACGATTTCGATCTTCCGACTTCGACAACGCTGCAATCAGAGAATTCTCTTTCCATGCACATGATGATTGCGGCGTCTACCTCGTTCGAGCAGACAAGGCGATAACATTCCCCGCAGTCGCGTTCGAAGAATCTGAAGCTGCTTGACCTTTCGAGAAGAAGCTCATCCACCGCCAAGGGCATTCCAGCGAAGAAATTCGTGCTTACCGCAAGATTGAGCATTGAGCGCGCAGCAAGTCCATCTTGGAACATTGAGCCAAGACGATCAACCCGTTCAAGCACCTCGTCGACAACGTAGGCAACCTGTCGCCCCTCTTCGGTGAGAACCATCCTGTTGCCTTTGCGCTCGAAAAGAGGCGTGCCCACCTCGCCTTCGAGAGCCTTGACCGAATGAGCGATATTTTGGCGACTGGTAAAACATTTCTTTGCCGCCTGAGCATAGCTCTGACTATTTGCCGCTGCTTGTAAATGACGCAGCTGTTGAATTTCCATCTTCTATCCCACTTCCCCCAAGTCGGTGATGCTTCAACAACTATTCAGTTATACCCCCAGCGCTGAGCGCCTTTTCTCCCTCTGAAACTTCAGATTTTTCGATTATTTCAAAATAGTCCTGTCAGGACTAGGAACGAATATAGCACAGGATAGCCTGTTCCTCATGAGCGATTCCATCAAAGCCTCGCTAGGCAGACGCATCAAAACGCTACGAAGGGAAAACGGCCTCACCCAAGCAAAGCTTGCACTGATGATCAACGTGGAACAATCGTACCTGAGCAAGCTCGAATTAGGGAGTCGCAACCCCAGCCTCAGCATGCTCTCAAAGATAGCCGACGCCTTTGGAATAACCTTATCTGAATTGTTCAGCGGACTACCGAAAGACGAGGGAGAACCCTCGAACCGCAAATGAATCGAATGGTCAGGCGGAAGCGCAAGTACTCACCTGCCAGGCAGAAATAGCGGGGTCTACGCCCCGTGAAAGTCAAGTCGTTCGAACACTTCGCCGACAACGAAACAACGCGCTTTTGGACAAAAAAGGCCGTTTTAGGGGGGTCATCTCCGCGGGAGTTCTTGTTCGAGGGTCTTTTTGAGATCCGCAAGCCTGTGGGACGAGCTAGAGAAGCCCTCCTGACGCGGTGGCAACCCCCCCTAAAACGGCCTTTTTTGTCCCCAGCTCGACTTAATCGCCGTCGCACCTGCGACTTTTACGCCTCAGGAACGAGCCCCTTCAGAGCGCTTGCCACCTTGCGTGCGGCAGCCGTAATCGTGAGGTCGTCAACGTTCACCGTGACCTCCGCATACTTCTCGTAGAGCGGCTTGCGCTCGTCGAAGAGCTCATGCAGACTCATGCCGACGCCGTTCTTCAAAACTACGCCGCGCTCCTGCAAATCGGACAGGCGACTTTTCAGCTCGTCGTAGGAAATCTGCAGGTAAACCACGTGGCCGATCTCGGAAAGATGCTTCATGGCCTCGTCGGAGTAGACCGCAGAACCGCCCGTCGCGATGACCGAACGCTCGGCCTTCAAATCGGAGAGCACCTGGTTCTCAACGGCAATGAACCCTTCCGGGCCGCACGCGTCGAGCAGCTTTTGCAGCGTCTTGTCGCACTGATTCTGAATCACCAGGTCGGCGTCGATAAAGTCGTAACCGACGATCTTCGCGAGCACGATGCCCAAAGTTGACTTGCCGGCACCCGGCATGCCGATCAGGACGATGTTGTTTTTCTCCGACATGGCTTCTCCTTCAACGGTAATGTCTCGCTGATCACTATAGCAGCAAAGATCAGCACAAAGCCCACCACAAGGCGCAACGTCATCTGCTCGCCATACAACAGGATGGAAAACACCACGCCAAACACCGATTCCAGGCTCAAGAGAAGCGACGCCTGGGTGGGTGGCACATGCGCGAGCGACACGTTCTGGATGCCGAACGCAACGACGGACGCGAACACCGCGAGGAACAGCATCTGCCCGATTATTTCAGGGGTGAACGCCGCGACACCCGGGAAGGTTTCGGTCGCAGCGCCGAAGACAATTCCGAGCGCGCCTTCCGCGATGAACTGGAACACCGTCAAAACGAGCGCGTCGCATTTCTGCGCGAACTTCGAGACGGCGACGATGTGCGCTGCGAATGCGATCGCGCAGCCAAGCGTCATCGCCTCGCCGAAACCGATGGAGAGCGTCTCGCCTGACGAGCTCACCGACACAAGCCAAATGCCGCACACGGCCACGATTGCCGCAACGATATTGAACGCGGTCGGGCGCTTACGCGCGATGAGCCACCAGGCGAACGGCACAAGCACGCAATACGTCGCAGTAAGAAACGCGTTGATGCCCGGCGTGGTGTGCTTGAGCCCCACCGTCTGCAGCCAGAAGGCGGTGAAGTCGAGCACCCCGAGAATGAACCCGTAGGTCACGACCTTGCGCGAGCAGAACCGCATGACGCGCTTGCGCAGTATCACGAGCAGCAACGCGCCCGCAAAGAGAAAGCGCATGCCCAAAAGCCACGCCGGGGGCAGCACAGCCACGACGTCCTTCATGACAACGAAGCTGAAACCCCAGATAATCGTCGCGAGAACGATGAGGAGCTTATAGACCCAAGATGGGATATTTGCCATGGATGATGCTCTTCTTCCTTCGAGTCAGGGCCGGGAACCACCGCACACGGGCGCTTGACCCGCATGACGCCTTAAGACCCCGCTATTTCCTGCCGAATCCGCCGCCCGTCGCCTGGGCTTCCTCGCGCTTCGCGATCGCGGTATGCGCCGCCTGAAGCGAGTCTTTCAAACACTCGTTAATCGCCGGGGCCGCAGCAAGGCGCCGCACGCGCGCCAACGCGGTTTGGGATTTCGTCTCGTACCACGTCTGCCAAACAGCCGGCTGGGGCGCATCATGAAACGACACCGCCTCGTCAGCCACGCCGAACTCATAGGCGAAAGGCAGGAGCTCTCCCCATTGCGACGGGGAAAGAGACATGGGCTCGTCGAGTTTCTCCAGGTCGCGCATCCAATTTCGAAGCCCTTTGCAACGCGCGATCAGGTTGTTGCCTCTCTCAGTGCGCCTCGGGAGGTAGTTTGCGACGAGCGTCGTCGCCATGGCGGTCGGAAGCGCGAGGGCGGCGGGAATCGGGTTTATCGTGATGATCGCAATGGCAATCCCCGCGACAGCAGTCACGCCGGCCACGATGAGGAACACCTTTTGCGCGCGCTTGCCCGCAGTCTCGAAGAAATCGCGCTCCTCGCACGCCTTGCCAAGCGAGGCCTGCCATGCGTTCATCGACTCGACGAAAGCCTCGGGCTGATCGACCGCACGCTGCTTCAGCTGGCTGAGCGAGCGGGAGTCGCCAAGAGCGCTGTGTCCCATGAGAATCTCCAACGCAGAAGACTCGAGCGCGCTGAGGCTTCCCGTCGGCGCTCCGAAGGCAACCGAGAGATACCAGGTGGGAGCTGCGTCTTTGGAGGGATCGCTCGCCTCAATGCGCAGCACGCCCTTATGTGCAAGCCGCATCACCGTCGCCGTGAAGTCGCGCATATCATCGTGATTCCAGCGCCAAAGACGCCCTGCCACCGCAGGTTCCAAGCCCTCTTCGGGAACTTCCCGATAGTACTTCCCCGGGAAATCAGACGGGTATTCTCGGCCCAAACGGGCATAGGCGATCGCCGCCGCGGCTAGAATCGCCGCGCACACGACAGCTATCAGGGCAAAGGTCGTGAAAAGAGCTTCCTGCTGGAAACTCCAGGAATCGGTCCACACCTTCTCCTCGGCAATCGCATAGTCGAGTCGAGCTGTCGCACGATTCGCGAGCATCTTCTTGCCGTCGAGGTGCGTGAGCCACGATGCGGGGAACAACACGTGGGCCGTTGCGTACTGACCGGGGTTCACTACGTCGTCGTGGAGCACGACCGTTCCCGCCGAATCAACCAAGACCGTACCGTTTTGGGGACCATGGCCCCACGCACGCACCGTGTCGTTCGGGATGACAGTTTCTCCTTGAGCGACAGGAAGCGTGATTGTCGCCGTCACGTTTTCCGAAGCCACCGGCCAATCGAGGGAAACGTAGGTCCAGTACGCCTCGGAGATGTCCTTGAAAGCGAGAGCGGCATTCGCGATGGTGTAGTCGAGTTCTACGATTACGCGAGAATCGGACACCTGAGGAAATGCGTAAAGCGTGTTCTTCGCATTGTCGTAAGCGTATGTTGCCCCGCTAGAAGCGCCCCCGGCGAGCCATTTGGCGGAAAACGAGGTGCTCGAAAGCGTCTTCCAATCGCCCTCGACGTTCCCGTCGGCGTCGGCTTGAGCGAGGCGCATACCGTTGATCTGCACACTCGCCGTTTCGGCAAGGCTGGTGAACGACCAGCCGACATATGCCGAATCGCCCTGGAAATCGAGGACGCGGTACTCGACGACCCGGTACGATCCATCCGTTTCCACCTGCATGGTGATGTCGGTTTTCGGACTCGAGTACGAACCGGCGGCGAATGCAACGCGAGGCGATGCCGCCATCAAAGCGACAGCGAGCACGAGAAGGCAAGCCGCGAGTACGGCGGCGAGGGAAACCGCTGGGCGCATCGGGGCGATAGTGCGAGCAATCGGGCACTTCGCAGCGCACGAGCTGTTCGCATTCATCCACATGGGGCGCAGCCAAACCGTTCGCCGCGCATCCTTTCTGTTTCTCACCGCAGTGCTCCTTGCATCTTTTTCCCGTTCACGGTATCATAGCAAACCGCACCTATTATAAGTGGAGAAGTGACCGAGAGGCCGAAGGTGCTCGCCTGCTAAGTGAGTATGCCCCAAAAGGGCATCTAGGGTTCGAATCCCTACTTCTCCGCCACGATTTGCACAGCCCCCGCAACCGCGGGGGCTTTTTTGCGCGCTCAACTGCAGGGGATTTTGCGCGCGCATCTCCAAACGCGAACGCGGTCCTGAAAGGCACCACGCAGGCCACCGCAGGCGAGTTGGCGAACGGACGGGCTACTTCCTAAACTTCCACCACTTGAAGCCGGAGGCCTTCTCGGGCTTCTTGCGGTAATTCGGGTTGTGCTTTATGAACGTGCGCCGGCATAAAAGCGTCACGGCAAGGCCGACAAGCGTCGTCGCCAGGAAGCTTGCCGTGAGCTCGAGAACGTCAATATTCCCCTCGAGCAGCGCATACAGCGACGCCAGCGCGAAAAACGCCGAGAGCACGCTCATCAAGAACGTGAACAGCTTGATGAGGATTTCTTTCGCCTTCGTCGGGGAATACAGAAACATCGCGACCACGTACACCACGCCCGCCACGAGCGCGAGCACGATGATTAGCGGAACGATTCTCGAAAGCCGGGCTAGCAAAGGCATGGGCGCACCTAACTCTGCTCGGGTACAATGGCGGCCTTAAGCGAGCCGAACATTGTGGTTCTCGCCCACCAGCCGCGCGATTGCGCCGCCGCAGCAATCGCGCATGCCACGTTGAAATCGCGGCACACGGCGAAGGTGGTCGATCCGCTGCCGCAAAGAAGCGACGCCTCGACCCCCGCTTGACGATGCAGCCAGGCGCGAACGTCAGCCAGCTCAGGAAGCACGCTCTCGGCCGCAATTGACAAGTTGTTCACCAGGGGAACCTCGCATGCCGTCTGCGCCGCCTCAGCAGCAGCCGCCGCAGACTCGTCAACCTTTTGGGGATTCCCATCGAAGGTACGGTATGCCTCAGCGGTCGACACGCCCGACTCGGGCTTGATCAGCACAAGCGGCTTTTTCATCGCTTCGAGCTCATGGTCGAACAGCTCGCCCGTGCCGATGAAGCACGCGCAGCCGCCGTGAAGGAAAAACGCCACGTCGCTGCCAAGCTCGTGCGCAGCCTCCTCGATCAGAGGGTCGTCCTCGGAAATGCCCCACAGGCGTGCCGCGCCGACAAGCGCCGCCGCCGCGTCGGAAGAGCCGCCGCCCAAACCGCCCTCGTGCGGAATGTTCTTCTCGATGCGAACGTTAATCGCGTCGTCGTAAGAAATATCGGCCTTACGAGCGAGCAGGTCAATCGCCTTGAACACGATGTTCTCACGCGCGGGAACGTTAAGGGGCGCCACTCCCCCGCGTGCATCACAGCTAATCGAAATGAGAATATTACCCGCAGGGCCAGCGCTCGCCGTATTCGTTGGCGCACCTTCTTCGGCGGATTCGAGCGCCGCTCGTGCGGCAACGATGTCGGCACGCTTCATGTACAGGACATCGTGAAGCGCCACAGCGTGAAGGACTGTCGACACATCGTGATACCCGTTATCACGACGATCGCCGATGCTCAAAAACAGGTTCACCTTCGCCGGCGCTACAAGCTTAAGCCCCGCGCCCTCGATCTGCGCCGTGCGCGCAATGGAGATCATATCGACCGGGACCTCGAGCGAGGCGCGCTGACGGCTCATGCATTCTCCCTGTTCAGGGGCGAACGTTTCACGTGAAACGTTCTCGGCGGAGGCCTCGGCGGCCAATGTCTCGGCAGCTGAGCCACCCACAACAGGCCTCTCGGCGGGCGCATCGGCGGCCGTCGCCCCAGCGCCAGTCATTCCAGGCAAGCCGCCCTCGATCAGAGCAGCCTCTTCATTGCAAGCGGTTTCTTCAATCATTTCTTCCTCTTGTTCGCGAAAAAATCTTTCAGGAGCGCCGAGCACTCGTCGGCAAGAACCCCAGGTGTCACCTCGAACGTGTGGTTCAAGCGCTCGTCGGCATTGACCTGATAGAGCGTTCCTACAGCCCCAGCCTTCGGGTCGGGAGCTCCGAAAACGCAGCGGGCGATGCGCGACTGGTGCATCAACCCCGCGCACATGATGCAGGGCTCGAGCGTCACGTACACCGTGCAGTCCGAAAGGCGCCAAGCATCGAGCGCGCGCGCCGCTTCCTGCATGGCAAGAAACTCTGCATGGCCTGCGGGGTTCTTCGTCGTCTCCCGTAAGTTGCACGCTCGGGAAATCACGCGCGGCTCAGCCAAGGGGCGCCTCGTCCCTCGGTCTATCGGCTCGTAGACCACCACGGCACCGATAGGCACCTCGCCAAGCGATTCCGCACGTCGAGCCTCCGCAATGGCAAGCCTCATGTAATCTTCGTCGTTCATGCGCCCATTATAAGGCACAACAAGGCCCCGGCCAAAGGCGTTGCGCACGCGTCACGAGGAAAGGAAAGAACCTGCGCACTACCTTATAGTCGGGGCCCAAGGGTGCCCCGCGGCCGCACGGGCCTCGATCAGAGGCCCTGCATCGCGTGATCAAATCGCAATGCTGGGGTGCTGCGGCCGCATCGGGGCTCATAGTCGATCAGCTACTGCCTCTCATCTCCCTTCTCCCTTTTGCGAAGCGCACCGAACGCTGCAGCGCCGACTGCACCCGCGGCAAGAATCGCCAGGGTTGCCACACATGCAATGGGCATCGCCTCATCGCCCGTCTTCGCGAAGCGCGCGGGGGGCTTGCCAGGCGTGCCAGGCTTGCCGGGCGTGCCAGGAGTGCCAGGAGTCACTGCGGGAGCAGGCTTCGTGTACGTGTTCTTGAACGTCGGAGGCGTTCCGTTAGGCCAGGTCACATTCGCGACAAGGTTGCCCTTGCCGTCATCGGTCACAACAACGGTCACCTTGTACGAGCGGCCGTCGTAGGTGATGCCGGTCTGCCCGTCGTTTATCTCGACCAGCGTGAAGTCGTACGTTCCGACCCTGTCGAAGTCGATCGCGGGGAACTCGATGCGGCCGTCAGCGGCGTTCTTCGCCTCGTATGTGCGACCGTCGGCGCCCGTCAGCTTGAAGGTGAACTCGCCCGCTGCGAGCGTGCGACCCTCGAGGGTCTTCGTCGCGCCGATGATCACCGTCGTACCCTTGGCCTTATAGGCATTCTTGAAGACCGCCCCATCGGCGCCATCGATGGCAAAGTCAACCCTCAGCTCGTTGTCGATCTCCACAACATAGGCCGTAACCTGGTACGTCGTCGCGTCATAGGTGACACCGGCAGCTGTGGTTCCCGCACCGATCTCACGCATCGTGTAGATGTGCGTGCCCGCCTCGGTGAACTCGATGTCCGAGAACACCACGTTCCCGTCAGCATCGTTCGTGCCCGTGGAGACAACCTTGCCGTTCTCAAGCAGCTCGAAGGAGAACTCGCCCGCTACGATTGCGCGACCCTCGAGAATCTTCTTCGCCACAGGAGCCGCGAAAATCGGGTCAGGATCGGGGATGACCGGCGGCGTGTAGGTATACGTGTTGGTGAAAGTGCGCAGCGGCGTGCCTTTCACGTAATCCTGCACGTTGGTCACATTCGCCGTGACGTTACCAGCGTTGTCCCTGGTCACCGTAACTTCGAAAGTGAAAGCGGGGTTCGGGTCGTTCGTCACGTCAGCGTGCCCGCCCGCCTTCTCGGTGATGGTGTAGTGGAACACGAGCGTGTTGGCGTCAGCAGGCGGATTGTCGGTCGTCGGGCCATCGCCCGCAGGCTTTGCCGCAGGAACCGCCGCAGCGTCATCAGCAGGAACAGCCCCCGCGTCGGCAGGTGCGCTTCCCTCGCCCTTGGCGGCATCGCCCGCATCAGGTGCCAACGCGCCGGCCCCAGATGCCGCCGCAGCGTCAGCCGCAGGGACGTCGCTCGCTACCGCCTTGTCAGCTGCGTTCGACTCGCTCGCGGCGGACTTAGCAGCAACAGGAGCGCTGTTGATCACGATAGGACCGTTGTCGAACAAGCTCGCGTCGAACGTGATCACGCCGAAGTCGACCGACCCGTCAGCATCATTGTGCGCCGTCGTCGCCACAGGCATCGGAGCATTCGCCTCAGCAGCGGTCAACGTGAAGGTGAACAGCCCCGTCATATCCGGCATTTCGACCGCGGAGTTGTTCGTGAAGCGCTTGAACGCGTTCACGGGAATCTGGTTGTCGTCATACTCGAAGCCGGCAACATTCGTGAACTCGCGCGTGTTGGGCGTGGTCGTGAGCTGGGCGGTCGCCACAAGCTTGCCCGTATGGACGCCGTTTTCGTCAAGGTCGGTCACCGTCACCGTGAACTCGGCAGCATTGCTCGAGTACTTAACGCCACCGATAATATACCCAGCGTTTATTTCAGTCACACGATACTTGTAGACTCCGACCTGGTTATACGTGATGTCCCCGAACGAAATCGGAGCATGACCCGTAGCGGGGTCAACCATGTCGGCGCCGACCGTCACCATGGTATCGCCTGGCAGCGGAGCACCCATGGTCAGCGGCTCGAGCAGGAAGCTGAATGCGTCATTGGCTTCCCAGTCACGTCCCTCGAGCACCTTGTACAGCCCGAATCCCGCTTGGGTATCGAACGTCGCAGGGTCAGCTACATAAGCATTCGTGAAAGAAACCTTGTTGCCAGCCGCGCCGTCGACCGTAGTCGTTATCACAAGCGCGCCCGCGTTGTCGGAAGCAACACTGATCGCAACGCTGTGCGTCGTCTTGTCATACGTCATGCCAGGCGCCCCGATGGAAGGCACATTCTCGAACACATCGAAGGTGAACGTCTTGCCCGCGTCGTCCTGCGTGAAGTGCAGGTCGGTAAGCAGGGTCGCCTCGTACGCGACGCCCGCAGCACGGGGCTCGGAATTCACAAACGTGCGCGTGCCGTCGCCACCAAGCAGCGCCGCAGCGGCGTCATTGGTGCCAGCGATGTGGAAAGTGAATTCGCCCTGGTCCATATCGCGACCGTTGAGCGTCTTGCTCAAGACGAGTCCAGCGTAGTCGCCTTCCGCCGTATAACGGTTGGTGAAGTCGAGCGAGTTCTCGACCGTTCGCGTTGCCGCAAGCACGCCGTTGTTGTCGGTCACCGTCACCACAATTGTGGCAGTATGGCGATCGAACGCCATACCTTGCGTACCATCAGCGGGAATCCGCTGGCTGTTCCACGAATTCTCGCGCACCATGAAGGTGTACGTACCTGGCTTGGTGAACGTTGCATCGCCGAAGGAGAAGTCGACCGCTTGGCCGTTCGTCCCTCTCAACGCAACAGCGTCGGTACTCGTCAGACGGACAGCGCCGTTCGCGATGGCAGACTGCGTCGCGTCATCGCCAGGGAGCAGCACGAACCCGAAGGTCTCGTTTGGAAGCATGTCGCGCCCAGTGAGGGTCTTGGTGCCCGCCGCGAAGTCCTCGGAGGGAACGCTCACGGGTTCAGGCGTATAGGAATTGCGGAAAGTTGCGAACGACTCGGCCTGAGAGCCTTGCGCCGCGTCGGCAAGCTGGTAGCTCGCCGTCCAAACCACAACCGGCTCATCGTCGACTATCTTGCTCGCAATGTCTACCCTGACGACCCACGTGGACTCATCGTAGATCATCCCAGTCTGGAGCAGGGACGCGTCAGCGTCGGCAACGTTGATCCAGTTGCCAGCACCATCCGGCACCAACTCGGTGATGCGGTACTCGAACGACTCGCCGATCATGTCGCCTGTGAAGGTAACTTCCTCGAACGTCACGCTGCCATCGGCGTTAACCGCGCCGATCGGGTTTGCGGGCATCGGATTGTTGTCCATGACCGGCTCGATGCGGAAGTTGAACATACCGCGCGCAAGGGGATTCGTACCCGAGTTGTCGGTGTATTCCTTCTTCACCGCGGGATTCCACTTCGCTTCCCTCGCGGCGAATTCGTTGGTGAACGTTGCGGCGTCGACGCCGTCATCGGACTGGACGCTCGCGCCGTCGTCATCGGCGATTTGCACCATGGTGCTCGACACATTCAATATGCCCTGATGGATGGCGTCGTCGCCCTGCCCCGCAAGCTCTTCGGTCACCGTGACGACCACGCGATAGCGCGCCTGCGACAAGGACATGCCAGTTCCGGCGCCCACGCTCTGATCCTCGCTGATCTCATAAACGTACGTACCGGGCTTCGCGTAAGTGATGTTGCCGAACGTGCCAGCCGCATAACCGCCGTCAACCAGGTCCTGCTTGGTAAGGGTAAGCACGCCATTAGGCTCGCCATTCTCGCCAAGCGGCATCGGAGCGTTGTCGGTCGTGGGGGTAAGGATGAAACGGAAGGCATCGTTGTCGGTCCAGCTACGACCGGTCAGCACCTTCTTGACGGCAAGGGCATCATCATTATCGAGCGTGCCACTCGGACGATAGGCGTTGGTGAATTCAGCCGTCGCCTGCGTACCAGCAGCGATCGTTCCCGTCACAGCTTGCGGGTCGTTGTTCTCCGCAGGAGCTATCTGGTCGAAACCAGTCGTAGGCTGCTCGCTGACGAGGTATTCCCAGCCCGCGCTCAAGCCGCGGATGATGAGCGTCTCGCCGTCCTTGAGCGAGTGCGTCGCCTTGCCGGTGTTGTCAAACGCGATAGTGAACGCATCACCCACAGGCTCGTTGTTCGCATCGCGGACCTCGGCGGGGAATTCCTGCCCCTCCGCCTTGTCAATCTCGATGGTAAAGGTGAACGTGTCGTTGGCAAAATCGGCACGATCGTAGCCCTCGGGGACGACCAGCGACTTGGAGATAGCCAGCGTGCCTGGCTTCTCGATAACGAGCTTTCCGTTGTTGCCCAGATGGCAGGCAACGCTGCTCCCCGACCACAGGGGGTTGAGCACCGTCGTCGCCGTCGCCGTCGGATTGCTATCCTTAGGCGTGCGCAGCTCATCGATATAGGTAATGCGCGGAGTACCCGGCTTGAATACCGCGTTGCCGGAAGCATCGGTATCGATATAGCCGAACAAAGACTCAGAGATATTGCCCGGGAACTGGATGGCGCCCGACTGCGGCTTCGCCTGCCCGTTGCCAATATCGTACCAGCTGCGCTTGTAGTAATACGTGCCGTCTGCGTTCAACGCACCCTTGGCGGGCACCGTGCACGCCTCATCCGTATAGATCGGCGCTTCCTCGGTCATGTAGTAGTAGCTGTTGGACTTCGCCGGGGTGAACGCCGCCAGGACGTCGCCGTCTTCGCCGCCGCTCCACTTGTTCGCATAGAACGCCACACCGTCGCCGGCCGCATTCGCCTCGATATAGGCGGCAAGCGCCGCATCAGGATTCGCCAAGGCGCTCTCCACGTCTTCCTTCACGCTCGACTCGAAGAACACGCGAATGGGGAACGTCATGTCGACGTTGCCCGTGCCTGCCGATTCGTCAATCTGGAAATGACGCAGCGGGATAAGCGCTGCCGGAATCTTCACTTCAACCAAATCACCCGTCGCCAGATTGTCCGACTTGGTCACTGTGATGACAATCGAATTCAAGTTGCCCGAAGGATAAAGCACGTTGCCCGCTTCGCCTGAGAAGGTGTACGTATCAACGTTTCCGCTCGTCAATTTCACCGGATGTTGGAACAGCTGTTTCGCGAACACGATCGTCGTGAACGAATCAACCTTCATATAGTCGCCAAGCTGGTCAGTGAAGGTGATGTATCCCGAAGTCGAAGGATTATAGCCCTGCTCCACTTCGGTGGGATGACCCGCCGAGCTTGTGATCTCCTGGGAAATCTCGTCGAAGAGGGTCTTCAGATCGGCCGCGTTCGAAGCCGCTTTGTAGAAGTCGGAATTGGCAGCTCGCGCTCCGAAGTTCCAGACCCATCGGCCGGACTCCCAAGGCCATTGGCCATTCTGCCATGAATAGCTTGCCGTAGGATAGTTGCTCGAAACGGCATGCATGAATTTGTTTTCGTCACTGGTTCCGCTGTTCGCGGGATCGGCCACGGGATTCGCACCGCTGAAGATGCCGACGGAGTAAACGGTCGCCCCCGCGTCCTTCATCGACTTCGCAGCGGAGACAGCATACCTGGCCACCTCCTCTTCGAAACCGCTGCTGCTCGTCGGCGAACCATCGGTGAAGAACACCACAATCTTCTTGGCGTCCTCGCGACCTGACGTCTGATCAGCTGCAAACTGCAATCCATAGTCGGCACGCGTCGAACCGGCGGGCCTAATGGCATTGACGGTCAACTTCAGGTCGTCCGCCGATGCCCCGACACACGGGGTCAGGTTCTTCATCACCTGGCTGTAGTTGTAGGTGTACCCATTACTGTAATAGGTGTTGTTGCCTACCTGATTGCTCATCCTACCCGCAAACTTCACGAGCGAAACCTGATGCTGCTGGGCAGGGTCGCTTATGTTCGCGTTCTGCTTCGCGATCTCGTCGATGAACGAGTTCGCCGCAGCCTTGAGCGCATCGATTCTCTTCGTGTTGTCGCCGTTGCCCATGGAATCGTCCATCGAGCCCGAGGCGTCGAGCACCAACACGATATCGAGCGGCTGCGCTACCGTCGACTTCAAGTTCGACGTGGACGAAAGCGCCGAGAACGCCGTGAGGAAATCCGCCTCGGAGCTTTTCTCGATCGTTATCGTTCCGTCCGCCCCTGTCAGAGCGATGCCCTCGGTCGACACCGTCTTGTCAGTCCAGATGCGACCGACGCTCTGGGTCGAGTAATCCAGACCCCAATTCCGCCACGTGCTCGCCGTATTGGGATCGGCCACTGGGTCCTTGTCGCCTGCGGCATAGGGCGTGGCTCCTGCGCCCGACGCGCCCGATTCCGCAGAAGCGCCCTCATCGGCAAACGAAAGCGTCGGCATGCCGACGGTCAGCGCAAGAAGCGCCGAAAGCAAGATGTTACGAATCTTGGTGCGTTTCATGATGGAACCGCCGTCCCCCTTGTCTCGGAATCCTCGCGTGCTCGATGTTGTCTCGCGCCAGAAACGGCACCTTTCTTATTTCCGTCTTCATTCATTGCTCCTTTCCTCGTACACGCGCATCGAATTGCGCACTACTACCCTTCCATCATGAGGGGAAACGGGTGAGAGGGTAACGTTCGTAGATGCGCAAGGGGGTTTCGTATATACGAAACCCCCTTTGTGAGTTCTCGCTATCTATTCGCATCGAATGTCCGCATTTTCGAAAAGGAACAGGACGCGAAGTATCCCGATTTGCGGCGATTTCGGCGACTCGGCCAAAATGTCCCCCTCGGCCGATTGCTCAAAACATCGCAACCGTTCACCTCGTTTTCACCCTGTATAATGTCGCTCAGAAGAAAGTTGTTCAATCTGTAGCAGAAAAGGCATTTTATGAACGCCGTTGCGAAAAATACCTTTATCGCGATGGTTTCGCTCGCGCTCTTCTACTTCATTTTTCTCGAGAGCAACTCGTTTTACCTCTCGAGCATGTCGTCCTTTTCGCTTGAGTCCAGGTTCGCCACAACGATTGTCCCTATAATGGGACTCAATGTCCTGGGATTCCTCTGCTATCCGCTCTACAGCTTGAAGCTTTCTCGAAGAAAGCGGCGAGGCACGGCCCTCGTTTTCGCCATCCTCTGGGTCGCCTGCCTCATCATCGCGGCAACAGTTTCTTCGCCCATCGCCATTGTCGGGGCTGGCTACCTTTCGTTTTTCATTATGGGCGTACTCGGCGGCAACGCCTATTTCGGTGTGGCGATGATGCTCGCGCAGAGCAATCGACTGATTACGAGTGTCGCGCTCGCGCACGCCGCAGGAATCCTCCTCCATCTGATTTGCTTTCACATTCCACTGGGAAGGGCGGGAGACGCCGCTTTGCTAGGCCTCGGCATCATCGCCTTCTCGCTCGTAGCGCTCTTCGGCTGGCCATCGCTTCAGGTACCCCGCGAGGGGGCAGCGGTGGACCGCATGGGCAACCCGATATATCCTCGCAAGATTCTCGATCCTCAGGGAGCCGTCGCACCGTCCAATCTCCAGGAACCGCAAGGGTTCGCTATCCAGCTTGTCGCTCTTACCATTCTGCTTGCGGTGCTATTTAACGTCCTCAACAGCGTAACTTCACTCGGAACCCCCTGGGTCAACCAGTACGCCGAAGTCTGGCCGCGGCTTATTGTTGCGGTCTGCGGAGTCGCTGCAGGCGTCTTCTTCGATATCGATAGCCGTCGCCATATGGGAACGGTGGTTCTTTGCGTCGCATTCCTTGCAATGGCCGCAGCGCTCGCCGCGGGGTCGGGCTTGAATATCACGGTCTGCCGCGTTGTGTTCTACGCAGGATCGGGGATCTTCGCCGTTTTCTACTTATCACTGTTCATCTGGCTCGCGGCTTATATGCGAGTTCCCCAACTTTGGGCGGGAATGGGGAAGGTTATCAGCAACGTTGTCGCGCTGGTCGTCACGATTCCTTCGGCCGCCCTCGCGCAAGCCAATGACCAGGCGCTCACCTCGCTTGCTTTCGTGATGTTCGCGGCTGTTCTCATCTTGATGACGCGCGCAGGAATGCTTGCCCCCGACTATGAAGAGCGCATCTCATCGTATTCCGAAAAATCAACAGACGCCGAAGAAACGCCCGACCATGAGAGTGCGGAGAAACCCGACCAAGAATCCCCCGAGATGGCTCCCCCTCGAACCCCTGAGGAAGCCCTTGCGGCATTCTGCGAATCGTATGGACTCACGAAACGGGAAAGCGACGTTCTCGCCGCAGTGGTCTCGGATGAGCGGCCGCTCAAGCACGTCGCAGCAGAGCTGGGCGTGGGCTTGCGCACTGTTCAGCACCATCTCACCTCGCTGTACAAGAAGACGGGCACCCAAACGCGCACCGGCCTGACCGCGCGTTTCATCGAGGAGTCGCAAAACGGCGCGCAAGCAAGGGAGAGCCACGAGGAGCAGCCCAGCGAGGCAACGAGGAGCGCGAGCGCAGAAGGTGCCAGCGGCGAATAAGCTCGAGCATCGAAGGCGCCAGCAACAAGTGGTGCGAACGGCGAAGACGAAAGCGGCGCCATCGCGAAAGCAATCCTTCATCAAAAAAGGCCTGACGGCATTAACCATCAGGCCTTTCATTTTGGAATCAGTTGGGCCCGAAGCGTGTTCGCACCCGTTTCGCGCTAGCCGATCTTGCAGACCCAGCCGTGCTTGTCCTCGAGGGCGCCGTCCTGAATGCCCGTGAGCGTTTCGCGAAGCTTCTTCATCACCGGGCCGATCTCGGTGCAACCAGCAGGGAAGACAACTTCTTGATCGGCGCCGTTGACCTTATTGTCGATCTGACCGACTGGGGAGATAACCGCCGCGGTGCCGCACAGGCCGCACTCAACGAACTCGCCGCCGGCAACTTCCTCCCAAGTGACATAGCGCTCGTCGACCGTCATGCCCAAATCCTTCGCAACCTGAACAAGGCTGCGACGCGTGATGGAAGGCAGGATGGAGTCGGTGTGGGACTTCGGCACCACGAGCGTGCCGTCCTCCTTCACGAACAGCACGTTTGCGCCGCCCGTTTCCTCAACGTAGGTGCGCGACTCGGAGTCGAGATAGAGGTTCTCGGCATAACCGCCGCGGTGCGCCTCCATCGTCGGGCGCAGCGACATGGCGTAGTTCAAGCCCGCCTTGATGTTGCCCGTGCCATGCGGTGCGGCACGGTCGTACTCGGAGACGCGCAGCTTGATCGGCTTCAGGCCGCCCTTGAAGTACGGACCAACCGGCGTGACCAGGATGCGGAAGGTGTACTCGGGAGCCGGGGCAACGCCGATGACCTCGCCCGAACCAATCATGAACGGACGCACATAGAGCGTAGCACCCGAACCAAACGGCGGCACCCAAGCGGCGTTCGCACTCACAACGGCCTTCACGGCCTCGACGAACTTGTCCTTCGGGAAGCCGGGCATCTCGAGACGCTCGGCAGAATTGAACATGCGCTCGGCGTTCATGTCGGGGCGGAAGCAGACGATCGAGCCGTCTTCGGTGGTGTAGGCCTTCAGACCCTCGAAGACCTCCTGGCAATAGTGAAAAATGCCCGCACACTCGGAAAGGTGCAGGTCGTGATCGGTGGTCAGGCCACCCTCGTCCCATTCGCCATCTTTCCAATGCGCTTCAAAGCTGTAGTCGGTCTTATGGTAGCCGAAATCGAGGCTGCCCCAATCCAGGTCTTTTTTCTCGACGGTCATCGTTTGCTCCTCATAAATACTGGCGCGAATTCATATACGCATTTTGCACGATACAACGAACTTTAGCCGCGTAAAGCAAAATTTGCCGAACGGACATATTGAACCGCTATGAATTGCAATGATGAAGCGAGCGTGGCGCAGGGCGTCCCGAGCGCGGGCGAGGACGAGACGCTGGGGGGCGGGAGCGCAAAGGTGGGGGCGCCGCCGCGGACGCTAGACGCGGGGCCGCGGGACGCAGGCGCCCAAAGGAGACTTGGAGAATTCCGACAGATGGCGCCGCATCAATCAAGCACCTGATATAATCTGGTCTCACTGGAGGAATGGCCGAGTGGTTGAAGGCGGCAGTCTTGAAAACTGTTGAGCCGCAA
>OLQV01000158.1_pt1 | contig 71524 bp, 83 predicted proteins | sample 1672371 | NCBI WGS metagenome assembly OLQV01 (sample SAMEA3136676, study PRJEB25190) | human gut metagenome
ATACTCATCTTTCGACATTATCATATTCCTCCATGGTATCCCATTCACTTACCTTTGCAAATTCCGATTTATCTAATTTCTATTAACATCTATTTCACTGTTCATGAACCCCTCAGAACGGTCGAATTGCAGGATTGGTCGTCAGCTTTTTGTTCTATAAAATTCTCTCCAAACACCCTGGCATCTAATCCACTCACTCAATTTGCATTATCTAATCCGAGGTTACAACCTGAACGAAATTTTGCGTTGGATATGTTTCCGCAAGATACAGCCAAGCATTTGCAGTAGTTGTGCGTATAATTTAAACTGCTGCAAAAGTCAGCAAACAAGCCGTTTTTTAAGCCGTTTGCTTATTTCCTTGACATCAAGACTACGGTCTCGATGTGGCACGGTTGTTCAACGAAAAACATACTCAACCTCTATTATACAAGGGAATAGTGGAACGCACCTTTTCCCTTAAAATCTAGTGGTTCGAGCCTGTGACAACCTTGAATTGTCCTATAATTTGTATAGGCAAACATGGTAAAGCTCTGTTCCTTAAACTTCATTTTTCATGTCATCCCTACAAACTGGAATTTGCCTTTTAGTTATCTGCCATTTTCTTTAATTCCATATGTAATACACAAGCAAATACTACTTCAATAATACATGCAGCAGCAGCAACCGTCGTGCCATTTAATGTGCATCCTAAAATCAAGGAAATAACCGGAATTGAAATTGCAACAACTGTATATCCCTTTGATTTATACAACCATGAATATGGAAACAAATGTGCTCCAAACACCATGGCGTATACCATAATCATCTTTTCCGGAACCGCACTAAACACCCACATAACGATTAATAAATAAATCATTTGATTTAAGGTAAAAATGAAGCCTAACTGTCCTAACGGGTTTTCTTTTGAAAAGATATCCACCTTTATTAGTTTACCAATTATCCAGGACAGCGGTAATAATGGGCATGAACAGCAAAATACCAATAAATTTTTCATATTCATATTGATATCCAAAATTGATACAAGCAATATCAGCAGCCATATAATCACTGATGTCATGATAAACGGTAATCCTTTTTTCTGCTGAATTGCAATTTCTTTTCTTAATTCATTCACAATTTTCTCCTCCACAAATTCCGATTTGTCTTTTTCTTTCTTAAAATGGGCAATCCCGATTGGAACTGCCCATATATCTTGAAAATTATGCGATTTTTCCTTGCTTGCACCGATTTCTGCATCAATCTATTTTGTAAACGGTACATTTTTACATCATCTTAATAGAGCTTTGCACCTGCGGGGATATGGTTATCGACCATGAGGAGGTGGAGCTTTTCTTCGCCTTCTTCTTCATGAACTGCACTGAGGAGCATACCGCAGGAGTCAATGCCCATCATTGCTCTCGGCGGAAGATTTGTGATAGCGATAAGAGTCTTTCCAACCAGCTCTTCAGGCTCATAATAAGCGTGAATACCGCTTAAAATTGTGCGGTCTGTGCCTGTGCCGTCATCAAGAGTGAACTGTAAAAGCTTCTTCGACTTCTTAACCGCCTCGCAAGCCTTGACCTTTACTGCACGGAAATCTGACTTTGAAAATGTTTCAAAATCAACATATTCTTCAAACAAAGGCTCAACCTTCACCTTTGAGAAGTCAATCTTTTCTTCAACAACAGCGTCCTTTGTTTTCGGAATGCCTGACGGCTTCTTGTCGGAATCCAAGCTCTTCATTGTCGGGACGAAAGCAACCATCTTTTCAATCCGTCCTAAACCTCCTCATATCTCATAACAGGTCTAAACAGCGTTTCTTCCGGAATCGCTATATCCCTATAAATTCGTGCTGTTTTTCGGTGGATTGGAGTACAAATTGGTGTAAATGGTGTATAAGCTTTTTATCATCGTCTCCGAAATATTCCTTACTCGTCTGACACTTTATTATACTCGCTTTTGAAATATGAGTCAAGACCTTCAAATTCGGACTGCCGAAGCTCCTTCGTTACATCGGTATAGATATTAAGCGTTGTTGAAATATCCTTATGACCAAGCGTGTCTTGAATGACCTTGACATTCACGCCCGCTTCGCACATTCTCGTCGTAAATGTATGTCTTAATGAATGGCAGCTAAAATGCGGAAGCAGCACTTCGGGATTTTCGTTCTTCAAAAACTGCTCATCATTACAGTCACGAATTATGCGGCGGATTGCTTTATTGAGCGTTCCCTGATGTTGTGGATTGCCGAAGCGATTGATAAAAATGAAATCTGTGTATCCGTCAATGGTAGCGGTACAATGAAGATCGAGCAGCTCCTGCCTTTCCTTTTCCATTATAATTGCCTCTTTCACAAAACTGAGCATTGGCACTTTTCTCTTTCCAGCCGGAGTTTTCGGCGTATTGACATTAAAATAGCAGCCTTTTTTGCTTCCATCGGTGCGGTGGTCATAGTAAACCAAAGTATGATTTACATCAATAACACCGTTCTCCAGATCGACATCACACCATCTTAATCCGGTAAGTTCTCCGACTCGAAGCCCTGTTCCTACCAAAACCGCAAAGATTGGATACCAATATTGTGCGGCGGGAGTATTTTTCAAATAGCTTAAAAGCAACTCCTGTTCGGGACGGGTTAAAGCTCTGCGCTTTTCTGTCTTAAAGCAATGTGCTTGCTTCAACTCTCTAAGTACATTATCTGACGGATTATTCCTTATGTAATCATCGTCAACAGCCATATCCAAAATCTGATGTAAAACCGTATGGATACTGTCAATGGTCGAAGGCTTTAACTGACGCTCGTCTGTAAGGTAATTATAAAACCTCTTTATGTCTGTTTTTTTCAACGATGAAACTGTCTTTGAGCCTATTTGATGACGGACAAAGGTTTCATACATATATTTATAATTCTCAAAGGTGTTGTTCTTCAGCCCTCGCTTCAGCTCCTTCCAAAGCTCATAGACCTCGTTGACCGTCGTATATCGGGCTTCGGTTTTAATGCCATCGCTCTTATCCTTTTTAATCTGTTCTTCCTTATAGCGCAATTCATCAAGCGTCTTGGCATATACGCAAAACCTCTTATGATTACTGTCAGTCCACCGGAATTGATAAGTTCCGTCAGCCCTTTGCGATTCGCCTGTCCGAAGCACGGCTCTCGACTTGTCTTTTCTTTTTGTTCTCGGCATAATTCTCTCTCCTCCTATATGCGAAACTGCTTATCAAGATAATCAATGAACGCTTCTCGGATCACACAGATTTGTGTGCCGTTATTTACCGTGAAAGGACAATTCCCTTGTGAAATGATTTGGCGGATTTTTGCCCTTCCGATTCCGGTGTATGCGGCAGCTTCTTCAACGGTTAAAATCGTTTTCGTCCAAAACGGTGTGTTTTCCGACCTCTTTTGGAGTTCACTTCTGTAAGCTAAAATTTTTTCGTCCATACAACCTCCATCATATTGAATACATTTGCTCAATGTATTCATCAAAAATCCTGCGCTTAATCATTCTCCGATTGCCTACCCACAGCACAAACGGACAATCGGCAAGGCTCGTCATTTCATAAAGCTTATCCCTGCCTATTCCCGTATACTCTGCCGCTTCTTCTATCGTCAAATAAGGTTTTACCCAAATTGGAACAGCAGCTACACGCCTGTTGGAACTGCCTGTTTCAGTCAGTTTATTATCCATTAGCTTGTCCTCCTCTCAGACGGAATATTGTGTTTCGAGATAATCCTCGAATTGTTTTCTTTTAATCAACCGCTTTGTTCCATTCCATAGGACAAAGGGACAGTTTTTTTGATTTGAAATTTCTTTAATTTTAGATACGCCTATTCCTGAGTATTCGGCGGCTTCTTCCACCGTTAAATTCATTTTCTTCCACAACGGGACTCTCGACATATCCGGATCGTTCTTTTTGTTGAGCATATTGCTGTACCTCCTTGCTTTTGGTAGTTACAGCATAGCCAATGTCCTGCGATAAGCCAATTATGCGAATCGGCTCATCGCAGGCTTGACTTTTTCATTAAATTGAGTATTGCCGCTCTATATACTCATCAAAAACTTTTCGCTTAATCATTCTCCGGCTACCTATCCATAAGACAAATGGGCAATCCTCACTTTCTGTCATCTCATAAAGTTTCGCCATTCCAATACCGGAATAGGCTGCGGCTTCTTCAATCGTCAGATTTGCCTTACACCATATAGGAATGTCAAACTTCCGTTTCCTTTCCCTGTTTTGCGACATCCCTATACCCCTTTCCCTTTGAAAGAGGTGCGTTTGTCATAAACGATATAATCCCAACCTCTATCATTGCACTTATCACAAGTGCCTTTACTTTTAGCGAAAGGATCAAGGCGTCTGACAACATAGTTCGGATTGCGAAAATAGTCGTTTAAGCATTTAGGACACAGGCAGCGAATGTCGCCGATCCTGTCAGTGTTGTAAAGCCATAGACCGAATGTTTTTTTCAAGGCTGCGTTAATCTGTCTCCAAAGGCGCTCATCATCAACAAAGCCAATATACTCTGTCAAATCATCTTTATTCACAGTCTGTATTTGCTCAAGCAACACCATTGAAGGCTTCGTCAGACCAAAATCCTCGCCTAAAATAATGTGGGACGGCAAATACCTCTTTTTTATTACACTCGTAATGGACGCAACAATAACAGTAGGCGCATTCGCATTGAAATTGTCTGCCTGAATTACCAGCACAGGTCTTACACCTGATTGGATAGAGCCGATTCTTGTGCCGAAATCGTAGGAAAATATATCTCCACGCCTGATTTCTGTTTTCTTCATTTTATGTATAACCTCTCTGTTCATTGAGTTTTGAAAGCGCATTTCATATCCGGAATAGAAATACCCCTTCACTCATTTGGACAAAGGGGTGCGAAATGCACACCCAAAATCAGAGGTTTTCATAAAATTTTTTGAAATTTTTTATTGCGGCAGCGATTGACTTATCTACGGAGCTATAATTTATGCCTTCCTCTTTTGCAATTTTCCTTGAACTAATCCCAAGCAAAACGGATTTAAGAAGGCGCTCCCTTTGAACAGGTTGGAGCATACTTAACGCTTGTCTTACCTTAGAAAGTTCTAATTGTCGTAGCTTTTCTTTTTCTTCCTCGATCTGTTCCTCCTCCGCTTTATCAAACGGATCAATAAATGGGGCGATAGATTTCGGATGGAACTGCTCAAAAATATCATCTTCATAACCGTATACATCTATCGTCCTTTTGCTGCGCTTTTCATATTTATCATTATTTCTATGTGATTCACTAATCACTTCTCCCTGTGCCATTGACAGAAGTATAAAAGGCGTATACCTGCTGATGACATCAGGGTACTTATCCCACAATGCTTCTTCGGACAGCTCCGTTATAATTGCCCATTTTTCCGTTCCAGTGAAACCACTATACTCATACCGAAGGTTGATGAGTTTACAATCCTGTGCAAATAATTCTTCCTGCTCGTTTACTGTAAGTTTTTTCATTTCCGTAATCTCCTTAAATTTGGAATTTTTGATATACAAGGTCGAAATCAAAAACTCCGGAGATCACGGATACCTACATATAAATGCCTGCCATACTGTGATAGACATAAAGCTCCCTTTCCGCTTGACAAAAGCGAAAAGGGCTGCACAAAAAAAGCAGCTATAACATTCAAGCTAACGCCTGAAAGCTATAACTGCTTTTTCAAAACACTATTCAATTCGTTTTGCCTAAGCTGCTGTATTGCCGCCTAAAAGATATTCAACCAGCATTTGAAAATCAAGAAAAATTCTCAAAGCTTTAGGCATACTAATTGTAACAGATTTGCTTTTTCGTATCATCGGCAAAACTGCGCCAATTTTCTGCCATTTTGTTTTCAGCCTCGTTCCATAAACGAAAGCCGTTCTTCGGGCAGCATACACAGTGTAGCATACGCAAGGTCGGACATTCAGTAGGGATTTCGTCGGACTTTAGTCGGACAAGCCTTTATTTGAAAAAATCGGGAATATCGTCGCTTTCATCAGCTCCCTTCATATTAAAGATTCCTTTGAAGCTCGGAATCGCATATCCCCACAGGGATACGCCGAGAAGCAAAATTGCTTCCCGTTTCCGGTCGTAAAAGGTACTGCGCTCCATATTCAAGAGATCGAGCAGGTCGCTCTCCGTATACCGAAACGCTGTCAGGTAGCTTTTTGATATGATTTCGTGGTACAGCCTGCCGTTGTTATGGTAGCCATATATTTTCGCCATAGCGGTATCAATCAGATCAACCATCCACTTGTTTTCAAACAAGGCGCTGATACGGCTCTCAAACTCCTGCTTCTCGGTATCCGGCGCAAACAGCTCCAAATAAACAAGGGCGCTGTTCAGTTCTTCTCCGTAATAGACCAGCTCCTCATTCACACAGGCAGATTCGCTCAGCGTAATCCAGACCACATCACGGTATACGCTGAGAAGCAGTTTTGTTTTCGAGAATATATCTGATTGATTCAAATTAAGCTGCTCATACATTTTCCGAATGCTTTTCGCAGCGAGTGTATCTTTCCGTCCCATCTGTTCGCCTCAATCCTTAAAACGGGTATCATTTGTTGGTAGATAAAAGTTCAAGCTAATTTGCTGGACTCCCTTGACAAAACACGCAAGTTCAGGTATTATATATACGCAACTTACTTGCGTATTGACATTATACGAAATTAACTTGCGCTTGTCAATATGGATACGCAAGATATTTTCAAATCAGGTGGGATAATTTGGAGGTCAGATGAAATGAAATTCTGTGAGAAAGTAAAAGAAGCCCGCACGAAGGCAGGCTTAAAGCAAGATGAGTTTGCAAAAGCAATCGGCGTTTCTCTGCGGACAATATCGAATTATGAGGCTGGCACCCGCTACCCGAAAAAGAGGGAAACCTATTATAAGATGGCGGAAGTCCTGAAGGTCGATGTCAACTATCTGCTTACCGATGACGAGGAATTTCTGCTGAACGCTGAATCCAAATACGGAAGCAAAGGCGCAAGACAGGCAAAGAAGCTTATGGCAGAGGTTACGGGGCTTTTTGCAGGCGGCGAGCTTGCAGATGAGGATTTGGACGAGATGATGAAAGGCATTCAGGAAGCGTACTGGATCGCCAAAGAGAAGAATAAAAAGTACACTCCCAAAAAATACCGGAAATAACGCTTGATGTCCTCTTTTTCGGACAGTGTATTTGATAAGATATACTTACTGGCAGTAGAATGGGGGTGTTTGCTCTTGGATATTCAGACTTTAGAGATTGTCAGAAAGGCGAATCGGCTGGCAAATGACCTTTGCACAAGAGATCCGCATAGAATCGCACAAGAACTGGGCATAGAAGTTATCCCATTAGCCTTCAAGAAACAGCGAGGGGCATACAAGGTTTTAATGCGTAACCGTTTTATCTTCATAAAAGACGATCTGCACCCTGTAATGGAGCGTATTGTAATGCTGCACGAGATTGGACACGACGCATTACATAGAGAAGAAGCGGTCAAAGCTGGCGGCTTCAAGGAATTTAATATTTTCGATATGCGGCAAAGCCGAATGGAGTACGAGGCAAACATCTTTGCTTCCCAAATCTCCCTGCCTGATGATGAAATACTGGAATATATCGAAAACGGGTATGATATTCAACAGATCGCACGGGCAATGCACTCGGACATAAACTTGGTCGCATTGAAAACGGATACGCTGATCGCACAGGGCTATCGTTTCCGTCATCAGGAATATCGCAATCAATTTTTGAAATAGATAACTGGAGGGTATAAAGATGTTGATGAATAATAACGAGTATCTTGATTTGGTGCAAACTATCAAACAGGAAATTCAGCAGGCGCAGTACAAAGCTACTTTAAGTGTAAATAAAGAGCTGATTATGCTGTATTACAATATCGGAAAAATCATAAACGAGCATAAATCTTGGGGCAATAAATTTATTGAAAATCTGGCGGCTGATATTAAGCTCTCGTTCCCGAACGCAAAGGGCTATTCTGTTCGCAACCTTAAATATATGTCAAAATTTGCAAGCACTTATCCTGATGAGCAATTTGTGCAGACGGTGTCTGCACAAATTCCGTGGTCGCACAATGTTGCAATTTTGGATAAGGTTAAAGGAGAAAAGCAAAGAGAGTGGTATATACGAAAGACCGCAGAAAATGGCTGGTCGCATAATGTCTTGATTCATCAGATTGAAAGCGGCTTATATGAACGGCAGGCTATTGCTGATAAGATTTCAAACTTTGAAAGTCGACTTGCTTCGCCGCAGAGTGAGCTTGCCGTACAAACAATGAAAGATCCATACATTTTTGATTTTATCCCTTTCAAGGAAGATATGGTAGAACGGGATATAGAGCAGGCTCTTGTTCAGGATGTAACGAAGCTGCTTTTAGAGTTGGGAACGGGATTTGCGTTTCTCGGCAATCAATATCATCTCAATGTCGGCGGCGATGATTTTTACATTGATCTTCTGTTCTACAACCTTAATCTTCGCTGCTATGTTGTGATTGAGCTGAAAACCGGAGAATTTAAGCCGGAATATGCTGGACAGCTTAACTTTTATCTCTCAGCCGTTGACGGGATTTTGAAAAAGGATAATGACAATCCTTCTATCGGTCTGTTGCTGTGCAAAAGCAAAAACGCATTAGTCGCTGAATATGCCTTAAAAGATATGTCAAAGCCAATCGGTGTCAGCGAATACAAAGTTACAAGTGAGCTTCCTGAAGCTTTGAGCAAACAGCTCCCGTCTGTGGAAGATATACAAAAGCATATCAAAAGAGACTAAAATATCGAAAAGCTGAAAGCCGCAGAGCTATATATCGAAGTCCTGCGGTTTTCATTCTTTTCACTACTCAATGTTATGCTAAAAAATGGGGAAATAAAATTGATAACGCTTTTATGCTCAATGCGACAATACGGAATGGCAAATTAAATGGCGAGTGAAATGGCGACAATGGCAAAGTAGATGGCGAATTAAATCCAGCTCTGCTTTATCTGAACAAGAGTGAATTAGCGGTTTATCGAACATTCCAAAGTATTAGGCATAGCACAAAGATTTAGCGGATTTGTTCTTGCTTTTGCAATCATTCCACAACCACCTGCAATGAGCCGCAAAAATCATTGCCTTCTAAAGTAAGATAGTTGTCGCCTTCGTCAAGGGTAACGGAATATGTTCCGTTTTTACTTGTATCGGCAATCATTTTTTCCTCACCCTTATCAAGCCAGTAAAGCTTCGCCGTGCCGGAATCAACCGTCAACTCGTAAGTTACAGTAAGCTCACTTCCTTTATCCCGTTCTAACGCAGTACCTCCAAAGATGTATTCTTTATCATTGAAATCCTCATAATCTGCTGTATAGGAGCCGGTATAGGTATCTTCCCCTTTGGTCTTATCGCCCTGCAAATCTTTTTCGTCCGTAAGGGCATATTTGCTGAAATGCTGGAGCATATCATTAAAGCCGTTTATAACACTATCTTTCAGGTTGTCGCCGCTGCACCCTGTAACAGCAAAAGCCAAACATAAGGAAAGCAAAACGGCAATCAGAATTTTTATTTTTTTCATATCATCACCCGCCAATCCTCGTTACAATATTCATACCGATAATTGCGATTGCGCCAACCGCATAAATACTGTTAATCACGACACATACCTGCATAAGTTTGGATTTTACTTTTCCTTTGGTATAGCTGAGAATGGAAAAGATACCTGAAAAAATCATAAAGGCGGCGTAACTGTAAACCATAATCTCCGCTACCGGGGATTCCAGCGCCCAATCAAAGGTACGCAGTGGCAGGATCGTCCATGGGACAAAGAGCATAATGGTAGAAATCGCAGTTAAAATTTTGTTTTTCATTGTAGTTATCTCCTTTCAGATGCGCCGTATCGCATACAGGATACGACAAGTGCCAAAATAGTGATTCCGACTGCAACAGGCAGCCACGGAAGCCAAGCGATTTGTGTTTCATAAACACCTTCAGCAGCTCTCCCATACGCCACCATTATCAGATAGAACGGATAGCTCATCGGGTAGGCAAACCATATTTTTGTGTTTATCATAAGCACGGAAGGTACAATCGAAGCCAGACCGATACCGACCGAAAAAATGGGAGATTGAATTAAAGTGGAAACCGCAAGGTATACAGCAGCCATTGGAATTGCAGCGGCATAGATACTGCATACATTTTTGCAGACATATAACGGCTCAAGGATAAAGTTATAATCCTGCGTATGGGTAACGATTGCCGCACAGATATAGTACGCTCCAATGGACATAACCATCTGAAATGCCGCCAACAAAATCAGGACTGTGAATTTAGCAAGACATAGTTTCGTTGTGCTAATCGGCAGGGACAGCATTTTCAAAATTCCTTTATTGGAGCGTTCCGTTTGATTCAGCAGTACCGTACAGATGACCAGCGACGCCGGGATCATAAACCAAACCATACCCATAAAGCCCTGAATGAAAAAGTTGTTTTCCGGCGTAATCGGGATTCCTCTCAGGTCGAAGTTCATATCCGCATTGATAATGCTCGGAATCCACATCATAATGACAGGGATTAGCAAGATCAATAAGATTTTAGAGCGGCGGATTTTTTTGAGTTCCACTCCGACTAATGATAAGAAATTCATTCAAAGCACCTCCTTACTTTCAGATAAAGGACTTCGGTAATACCGAACACGACCGTTTCAATCCCGCAAACAGCTAAAAATAAGGTGGTACGGCTATTTTCCACTGCCGCAGAGAGCATTTGATACGGGGAAGCAAACGGAAACAGGCTCAGCACAATATTATCCTGCGGAAGAATGGAAAGCGTAAATACTAAAATCACGCCAATACCGAGGGATACCCACATATTCTTACAGGCAGACGCAATAACCAGCATAAGCATTACGGTCGGCAGCGTAACTATAATTTGGAAACCTGCGGTTTTCAATATTTCGGTCAGGTCAAACACATAACTTGGAAACCAATACTTTGCACAGCCGACTAAGACTGCCATTTCTATGACCACCATTGCGGATAATACCAAAGCGGCAATTAGAAATTTTCCAAAGAACATACTGCCTTGACGAATGGGCAGTACCGACATTTTCTGCATACCGTTATCGGCATATTCCGTGTGGTACATCATACAAGCACCGCAAATGGAAATGAGAATGTTCAACATCGCCATCATCTGCCAATTCGCAGACATCAGTATGTTGATCGGATTGCCTGAGAGTGCAGTCATTTCCTCTGCTTTTACCATCATATAGACAACCGGAAAAGCTGCTGCAAGAAAGCCGCCTGCCAAAAACGCAGGGAGATAGCCTGTGCGCTTCAGCTTTTTAGATTCGATTAAGGGACTCATACCGTACCTCCTCTCCTACGATTATCTTCATCAATCATAGCAAGGAAAGTATCTTCCAGATTATCCGTTGGAAATCCGGCGGCACGAGCGCTTGTTTTCAATTCTTCCTTTGTTCCTTCAAACAGCAGATGACCGTGATTCAGAATACCAATATCGTCAGCCATAAGTTCTACTTCAGGAAGCAAGTGAGAAGAAACCAATACCGTGCAGTCATATTTCTGCGGCAGGGAACGAATCAGGGTGCGTATCTCGTGAATACCCACCGGATCGAGTCCATTGGTCGGCTCGTCGAGAATCAGGATCGGCGGTCTGCCGATCAAAGCGCCTGCCAAACCTAAACGCTGCTTCATACCAAGAGAATATTTCTTTGCCAGTCTTTTTCTAAATTCAGTTAAGCCGACAAGCTCCAGAGCGTCATCGACACTGCTTTTTGGAAGCCCAAGAATTTTCCGTATAATTTCAAGGTTTTCCTCTCCGCTCAGATTCCCGTAAAAGGCGGGTGCTTCTATAAATGAGCCAACTTCCTTCAAAATGGGAACTCGGTCTGAAGGGTATGTTTTTCCGTCAATATGAAAGCTTCCTTCTGTCGGCTGCGTCAAACCGAGAAACATTTTCATCGTTGTGGATTTTCCCGCTCCGTTCGGACCTAAAAATCCATAAACACTTCCTTTGCGAATATGGAGATTCAGATGGGATACTGCCGTGAAATCGCCGTAGGTTTTCGTCAGATTTTGAGTTTCGATTATATTCATATTGTGAAATCTCCTTTCCTTTGTTGTCTTTAGTATAAAGGCGCAACCTTGTGTCAACCTTCTCTCTACCTTACATTTACCTTACATTTGAACTGCACTGCGAAAATGCAGGAATGATATGCTATAATATAGAAAAAGGAGAATTGCATTATGGACTATGATTACTTAAAATACAAAAAAATCCTCATCGTAGATGATGAGGCTGATCTGCGTGAAATGGTAACATCTATTTTAGAGCAGGACGGTTTCAAAACAATCAAGACTGCTGGAACAGTAGCCGAAGCTCTGAAAATATGCAGGGATTGGGAGCCTGATCTTGCCATTCTCGATGTAATGCTGCCCGATGGGAACGGCTTTTCTCTGTTTGAACAAATGCGGACTTTTACCGAAGTCCCAGTTCTCTTTTTAACTGCCCGTGGAGAAGATGAGGACAAGCTGAAAGGATTGGGACTTGGTGCAGATGATTATATGGTAAAGCCGTTCCTGCCAAAAGAATTATCCCTGCGTATCGGAATCATTCTGCGGCGGTACTACAAAGGCGAAGATCCTATCGTCCAACTTGCCGGAAGCCAAATTGACTTTGACCGTGCCGAAGTGATAAAAGAAAATAAACATTTCCCGCTGACTGCAAAAGAACACGATATACTGCTGGCGCTCTACCGCAATGCGGGAAGAATTGTAACCATCGATCAGCTCTGCGAAGCTGCGTGGGGAGATAATCCATACGGATATGAAAACTCGCTGATGGCGCATATCCGCAGAATCCGAGAAAAAATTGAAGCTAACCCGTCAAAGCCGGTATCCCTCATTACGGTAAAAGGCTTAGGCTACAAGTTAGTATTAACGGGGAAATGATATGAAAGATATTACGAAACTCATTCGGCGGTTTGTAGGCATATTGCTGTTAAGCACAGTCTTGGTCATCGTCCTTAACATTATTATTCTTGCTGCTATTTCCGCAAGTCAAACGGCAAATGGCAGACCGTGGACGACTGCAAAAGAAACTGCTGAAGCTTTACAGAAAACAGAAACGGGATATATCTTATCCGGCGATATGACGGAGCGGTTAAGCGGGGAGAATGCGTGGGCAATCTATATAGATAATGACACATTAGAGGTAAAATGGCACACGGAAAATCTGCCGGATACCGTTCCTCTGCACTATACGATCTCCGACATTGCAAGTCTGACACGAGGATATATTGATGGATACCCGACCTATACGGGAGAATGCGAAAATGGATTGGTCGTTGTCGGCTATCCGAAAGACCGATATTGGAAACATATGTCTCCGAGTTGGGATTATGATTTCATCAAAAACGCCCCGTATACTGTCCTGATTGTAATCGGTGTGAATGTTTTTTTGATTTTCCTGATTTATATGATCGCCAATTCCAAGCTGCTGAAATCCGTTAAACCGATTACAAACGGCATACAGGCGCTACCTTCAGGTGAGCCTGTTTATGTCAAGGAAAAAGGACTTTTATCCGACCTTGCCGCTAAAATCAATCAAACATCGGATATTCTCCAAAAACAGAAGCGAAACCTGCAAAGAAAGGAAACAGCAAGAGCAAACTGGATTTCCGGAGTCTCTCACGACATTCGCACACCACTTTCTATGGTAATGGGATATGCCGGACAGATTGAGGACAATGAAAGTCTGCCGGAAAGCGAAAGGAAAAAAGCACGGATTATCCGCCAGCAAAGTACAAAAATGAAAAATCTCATCAATGACCTGAATCTTGCCTCGAAGTTAGAATATAATATGCAGCCAATCCATCCAGAGCCTGTCAATCTCGTAGCGATTGCAAGACAGAGCGTTGTCGATTTTATCAATTTGGGAATGGAAGAAAAATATCCGATAGAATGGAATACAGATGAGGCATTGACTGCCTGTATCATAAACGGAGATAAAGAATTGCTAAAGCGGGCAATCGGAAACCTGATTACAAATGCTCAAACGCACAACCCTGACGGCTGCACGATTTCGGTATGCGTCCGAAAAGATGATACGGAATACAAGATCGTTGTAGAAGATAACGGCGTCGGCGTTACTGATGAAAAGTTAGAAAAGCTCCGGACTACGCCCCACTATATGATGAGTGACAGCGGGACAACCGAGCCACGGCACGGCTTAGGGCTTTTGATTGTCGGGCAGATCGTTTCCGCCCATAAGGGTACAGTGTCTTTCGATCACGGTAAACAAGGCGGATTTGCCGTTACAATTTCTTTTCCCATTCCAAAAGATAGTCAATAAATAATAAGAAAACCGTAGGGCTGCAACTTGAAAGTCCTACGGTTTTTCTGACCTATGATCTTATTCATTTTAGATGATTTTCAACCTGAATCATTGATGATAAAAATAATTCTTGGATTTCAAATAATTCAAATTGTCCTTAACCCACGAATTATTCGCTACTACTTTGTTGATTTTCATTTCTATTTTCATTGCTGATGTTGACAGGATCATTTCATTTTCTAATAATCCATTTTTCATTTTGAAACTTGTTATTTCACTCCACGGAATGAATAAATTGTCTGCAATGTCCCAATCGCCGTGAACAGGAAACAGGTTAATCCCGTTATCGCTAAATCCGAACAAATACGATGTTGCTTGTTCAAATGCCATTACATTGACAATCCCTGTTGGCAAAACCCATTTTACTTTAGATTTAGTATGTCCGCATAGAATATTGTTAGCATATTCATAACCAAAGGTTTCCAATCCGTTTTTTACTTTTTCTAAGCTTAACATATTTATACCTCCTATGGTATTAAAGAAGCTCCATAGCTCTTTTATACAGCGGATCCAACTCACATCCGCAGCTTCCACATTCTTTATCAGCCTGTTTGATTGCTGATACCAAAGTATCCTTATCGGCTTTCCCGTCCAGCCATTCCTGAGCCGGAACAGCTATTAAGTCCCAACCGGACGCAGCGAATTTCTGCATAATCGCTTCCAATTCTTCCATAAGCGTACTCCTTTCTTTCAGACATTATTTCAACAGATTAATCTCGTTTTGCAAGTTCTTCAAAAATACGCCTGCGTGAGCGCCGTCCATCTTAACCGTTGACTGGATCGGCTGGCTTTGCTATTCATTCCTCTATGATTTGTGTTTGGTCGGTTATCTCTGGCTGATTGCTCGGAATACCTTCATTGAGGTTTGGAACGCTAAAAAACACGGCAATGAAAATGTTTATTAAAACTATAGCCGCCAATATAATGGCAACAATTTTCCAAATCCGGCGTGAGCGGCGATTTTTGATTGCAAGCTGCTCATTTATCCTTGACAACTGCTCTGCGACATCACTGGCGGTATTTTCATTTTCAATTTTTGCCCCCAGCAATTCGCTGACAGACACTTCCAATATTTCAGCCAGCCGGATAAGAGTATCAGCGTCGGGAACAGATAAATTTTTCTCCCACTTAGAAACGGTCTGTCGGACTACATGGAGCCTTGCTGCCAATTCTTCCTGCGAAAAGCCTTTCTGCTTTCTGAGAGTTTTTAAGTTTTCTCCAAACATTGTGCGTTGCACTCCTTTGCTTTGATGATAAATCCAAAGTAGCACATTAGCCCTTATACGGCAAGCAACGCAGATTAACAATAACGCAACTGCCCGTAAAATAATGGCTTTCGCCATTAAAGCTACTTGAAAATGGAATATTACTTCGATAGATGCGCCAACTACCCTTGAAATATCAATCGCTAATTTAAGAGATGGCTTATAAACAGTTTTTTATTTTTGATTTTCATGTTGAATTTCTTTCGTCCTACCTTTATTTCAGCAGGTTGATCTCGTCCTGCAAGTTTTTCAGAAATGCGCCTGCGTGAGCGCCATCCATCTGCGTATGATGGAACTGGAAAGAAAGGGAAAGGTAATATCGAAACCATTTCTTTTTGTATCTGCCCCAAATGATAAACGGATTATTGAAAATGCCGCTATTCATACCGACAGCTCCGTCAATTTCCGTATCTATGATAGTGGAAGTGCCGATGACCATACTGTTTTCGGATAAGTCCCTGTCCTGACAGCTTGCGGCGACTTCAGTCGTATATTTCAGATATTCCTCGTTGAATTTATTTAGGTCGGCGTTGTACGAGAGATCGCAGGAACTGACCTCGCCCTCTTTATTTTTTACAATTGTATTTACCGCTATTGTATCATACTGAATGAGTTTATCGCCGACGGGAAGTATGTAAAACTCCTTAACACTCACGGCGGCTCTGCCAATACAGTAGTCAAGCAGCATATTAAATTTCAGGTTTCTTTTCCTGCTGACCTTTATCAAATTGGTCACATCAAAGGTTTTGAAAAAAGTTACCATTGGATTCGGCGCTTTCATCCAAAGTTCATACGCCGCTGCTCTTGTGGTATTTTGGGGATTTACTTCTTTTGGCATAATAATCCTCCGATTACTCAGCTTTCCGGATCGGGTGGCGAACGACCGTTTTCAGCCTGCTCATATCACATTTTCTCGGATCACTCAGATAGATTTCGTGATGGTATCTTGTATCCGTAATATCCAGTTCGTACCCATTCTCTTTCATATAGTCGTGCATTAAATCAACAGTGGCAGGCTCATCGTCATAAGAGCCGATGTGCATACACTGAACACATAATCCTTCGTCATAAGGGAAGAACTCGACTTTTGAAAAATCCTGCTTTTTCTTTTTCGTCGCTTCCTGAACTGCCCACTCAAAATCTTCCTTCGTTACGAAATCTGGCAGCCGGATCATAGAGATAAAGTGCATATCTTCTTTTCTGGCATAATCAAGTCCCTGCGTATTTTCCTGCCACCAAAGCCCTTCAAGGGGCGGCACTACATACTCAAAGAAGCCCTCGATCTTATGAGTTCCCTTGTAGCTCATCTTTATAGTAAAGGCAATTCCATATAACAAGCCGATTGAGCTTTTATACTCCCCGTTTTCCTCATTGGGATTGCCTTTCCCCCGGACTGCGATGTAGTTCATTTTCGGAATCTCTATGATACTGGGCTTGTTCTTCGGCATATAAAATTCCTTGTATTCTTTCTTGTAATCAAAAGCCATTTCTTTACTCCTTATAAAACAGTTATTTTATCGCATACAGGCATTTATAAATTTCATAGGTACATTCATTCGTTCTGCAACCTGTTCCGGCGTCATTCCACTGTCCAAGAAACGCTTGCATACCACCTTCATATTCTCTCCAACCTCGATAATATGTTTGTCCGGATCATAGAAGCGAACGACTCTCTGCCCCCACGAATGTTCTATAATCGGATGGACATATTCAATATCACATTCCTTCAGCTTATCGGCAAACTTGTCAAAGTCATCTTCCTCAAAATAAAGCTCAAAATTGTTGCCACCAAAAGAAATATAATTTGTACCGATAAATTCCTTATATGTTTCAACAGTTTGTAGAGCTAAACCGCCTGTTAGAGTCTTATTTGCTCCAAAGTCCATAATGATATGAAGTCCAAAGACTTTTTTATAAAATTCAACCGATTTGTCTATATCAGTTACTACCAGCATAGGATTTTTTAATTTCATTTTTTCCTCCCAACATTCTCATCACTATTTCCGATTTGGTTTTCTTTTAATAGCCAACAGCTTCATATAATCATCAAATTCTGAAGTATCGGTCGGCTCAAACATTACCCATTTCCCATCACGATATGTCCGTGCTTCATCATATCGCCTGCAAACGGAGTCAGAAAGCGTATCTCTTATATCTTCAAATTTTGCTCTTTCGTCTTTCCCGAAAATAATCATAAAACCAACGCAATTACTTTTTGCGTATAGACTGCAAAGCGTTTTACCACCTCTGCGGTACTTATATTCGTAAGTCCAGTTCTTACCGCCTGTGTTCCACAGCCGTTCCATATCGTATTTTTCATCAATTACCGAACACAGCTCTTGCCAGACCTCAAACAAAGGTTGTCCGAGCAATTCGATCATAGTTGATTGTGTAGGTATATTTTCAAGCACTGTATCTCCTCCATAAATTACTATTTTAATAACCTTTATTTATTGTTTCATTATCTACTAAAACTAATATACTTCTATTTTCATCTATAATTACCATTCTATTTACACCAAGTGTTTCATTATTAAACGGATTTTCATAATCATATTCAAAGCCTATACTATATTTTGCATTATCTGTAGTTATATCACAACTAAATCTAAAAGTTTTTCTATGCTGTCCATTATCCCAATGTGTTTCTGAACCATTTGATTGTGGTTTGAAATCTGTAATATTTTCATTTGAAATATCTATTAGTTTGTTTATTCCTTCATCTAAATTTTTTACATTATTTATCATATCATTTGAGAAAATACTTTTTATATTTTCATAATCTTTTGTTTTAATTTTATTCATTATATCATTACAAAGAATTTGTGTAATTTTCTCATCTGTCATAAATAATTGTTCAATAGGATTATCTGATAATATTATTTTGCCATCTTCTTGTCTTATATTTATACTCTCATCATTATCTATATTTATTTCATTAAAACTCTTTATCAAATTATTTATTGTGAAAAAATTAACAATTCCAAGTAATATTGTTACAATTAACAAAATTATAAAAGTCTTTTTGAATTTCTTTTTAACTGCTCTGATAATTCCAAATACTATCGTAAGTACAAGTAATATAATACTAATGATACAAACAACTAATGTCAATATTCCTGATATTCCAAATGTTACTATATCCATCATTAAAAACACCCCTACAAATTACTATTTGTTACTCTATGTATTCTATCCTTTCAAATTCTCCAAAGCAGACGGATTATTTTCGAGGATCTCCCCAACAGTCGGGCAAGTTTCTAATTCCGGACAGCCGCCGCAAGTGGAAACGCCTTTTTCCAAAGCGCATTTTCTGATTTTACACATTTGCTCACAGAATACCGTCTTCGCTCCGTTCGCACGGCAGCCCTCGCAGTTAATATGTTCCGGCAGAATTGGGGCGTTATTTAACTCTGCCCATAATTTCGCCGTTTTCTCACGCAATGCCTGATCGTCATTGATAGTCGCAAGGTATGCGTCGCATTTTTCACAATCCAGTCCGCAGTATCCAATCATATTTTTCATAGGTTATATGCCTCCTGTCTGTTATTCTTCATCATCAATTTCACGCTCAAAGATCGAATACTTCCAGTCATCAGTTCCGGAAATCAAACGCCAGCCTTGTTTTCCATATTCATTGAGCTTCTCAATATACCGATCCAGCTTAATATGAACATTAAACGATGGCTCTGCGCTTAAATCAACTGTCATATACTCATACTTCTTCATAATAAACCGCCTTTCTATGTATGACTCTTTAAGAATAATTTTTCATTATATCCGCAACAAATTGTATCTGCTGCTTTTTCAGGTACGACTTCACAAAGGGCTTCATCAATAATTTCTTTGCTTCCACTTGCTCCGTGAAATCTATCTCTGTTTCATCGCCTTTGGCAGTGAAAATGCCTGTCCAATGACCTTTCATATTGCTGTTTTCCATATCAAATTCCCATCGTCTGTATGGCTCAACAAGCGTCACTGTAAATGTGGTAGAGTAGCCATCTTTGGTATATTCGATAAATTGCTTGTCGCTTATAACTTCTGCCTTACTCAGATCGCTTCTCCAAGCGGCGTAATTTTCGATGTCTAAAACCAAATTCCATACTTGGCGAAGCTCGCTCGGAATATTTGCTTTTATGTTAGAGGTTATCATTTTCACACTTCTTTCCTAAAAAGTTCATAGCTGCACAGACCAATCGCCAAAATTGAATGTGCCGCTTCCGTGATGAAGCTTTCCTTCCGCTTTAAGCTGCCTAAATCCATCTCTCATACGAGTTATGATTTCCGGCTGTATATTTAACGAGTGATGAGCCGGGAAAACTCTCTTTACCGGAAGCGCAGATATTATTTCAAGAGATTTCAGGTAGGCTACCGGATTAGTAGACGGAAACCAAGCCGTCAAGGTATCCTTATACACCAAGTCTCCCGTGAATAAATATCCTCTTTCTTTTTCCCAAAAACACATATGTCCCGGTGCGTGTCCCGGAGTATGGATCACCTCAATATTTCTTCCTCCTAATCCAATGTGTTCGCCACCGTATAACACTTTAGTCGGTTTACCTTGAAATAATCGGTAGTCATTGATATTAAAATCCTTTGGTAATTCGCAACGGTCAACAACATAATTTTTTATCATTTCCAACGGCTGCGGGAAACTGCCGCAGAGCCAGTCCAGTTCCGCTTTGTGTGCATAAAAATCAGGATAGTATTTGTGACCACCGATATGATCCCAGTGAATATGCGTTGCAATCGCTGTTACAGGCTTATCTGTCAACTTTGAAATCACTTTTGAAATATTGGAAATGCCCAGTCCTGTATCAATCAATAAACTGCGTTTCGTACCGTTCAGAAGATAGCAATGAGTTTCTTCCCAATGTTTGTATTCACTTATAGCGTATGTATTCTCATCAAGCGTGTCTATTGTAAACCAATTATCCACCTATATTTTCCCTTTCCTAAAATCAATCGAATTTCTCGATATGTACCGTTGCAATCGCTGACTGATTTGGCTCTCCTGTAACGAGGTCTTGCGGCGCAGGCACAAGCAGCATAAATCCGTCTTTGCCATATCTTTGTTCATATCCCTGTGCATACGCTTCCTCCATAGAAATATGCTGCACCTGCCCGATTACCATAGCCGTAATACCTGCACCGCTTAAATCCTGTATCTCTTTCAAAGTACATTCCATATTGAGAAACGCCTCATTGATTACAGGTGCGTGAATCGTTTTTGCATTGGAAATCGTAAAGCCTCCTGCTGCAAATTCGTCATCGTCTATTTCGTTGTGATGAATGGTGTTTACCAAATTATCATAATAGCTTATCGGAAGGAAGTTAATACAAAAGCATTTTTCCCTTTGGATATTGGCGTAGGTATGAGTATGTTGGTACAAGTTGCCCATCACAGCGAAAAAAGCGGTCTTATCCCCGTGAAAGCAGCTCCACGAATGAAAGCACACATTCGGTTTCCCGTTCTCTTTCCAAGTCGTGATAGCAAAGAGAACGGTCGGTATTCCTGCCGTTACTTCAAAGTGGGAAAACAGCTCAAATTCTTCCGGGTAGGCTGGCTTAAAATACTGAGGAAAATCCTTTTCAATCTCTATCTTCATCGCTGCACCTTTCATAATTACAGTTTTTAACCTGACCACTAAGAATTTTATAATTTCTTCTTCATACAAATAGAGTCGGGCATATCTTTATATTGACCATAGTTTGGAATAATTTTATATCCGATTTTTTTATACAAAGCCATTGCTGCTACAAGCGGTTCACCGGATTCCAAAATTAGATAACGGTATCCCTTTTTTCGAGCAGCGTTCTCTAATTGCTCCATAAGCATTTTTGAAATTCCTTTACCTCTATATTCCTGCTTTATGAAAACTCGCTTTACTTCGGCACATTCATCATCATATTTCTTAAAACTTGCACATCCAACCGGAATGCCATTATCGTACATAAGAATTACATCGTGAATATCATCAAGTTGATTATATGGGATATATTCTGCTCGTTTTTCTTCTCCACCCACAAGCTCATTTAGATAGCAATCCAAACCGTGACATAATTCAATAAAATCAGAGTTGTTACCATCGGTACATATAACTGTCATCTTAATATACCCTCCATCAAATACGGATTTTTCATTGAATAGATTAAAACTTTACCACTTAGTCCACAGTATCATTCGGTACTAACTCGCAAATATCAGAAAGGTCACACTCCAACGCTTTACAGATTTTAATAAGAACTGCCGTGTTGACATTTTCATTATGTCCCAGTTTCGTTACAGATGATGGACTAATACCGGACATAGCAATTAAATCCTTTTTGAGCAAATCTCGATCTATAAGTAGTTTCCATAATTTCTTATAACTGATAATCACTTAAGTCCCTCCTGACATAACACTTTTATTTATTATATCAGGAAATCATTGCGTTCGCAATAATATCATTAGAAATCAGTAATATAACGATTGATTTAGACTGGTCTGTATTTAGCTCATATTCGCAATATTCAAAACACTAAGCCCGTGTTCTTTCGCATAATTTACCGTGTATGCTGTCCCGCCTTTCTCCTGTGTTAAATAGGCTATGCAAACGCTGCTGTCATCTACCAAATGGCGGTTTCTTTTGAACATACAGCCCCGAAAATAGTCGTGAGAAGTATATACTACCTTGTCCGCCTGACTTTTGATCTCCTCATAAATCGCTATATCATCTTTGTTCCAGCCCTTTGTCTGTGTGGTACACGGCAGGACTAAAATCAGCTTGATATGCGGATACCGCTTTCTCAAGGATAAAACGCATTGAGCAGCCAGTGTGTCAAAGCCCAATGCTCCGCCAGCACCAAAGTAAACATAACCTCCTTCAATCAATCGAATCAAAGTATTTTTTAACCGCTGAGAGAGTTCCGGTATGCTCTCCGGCGGTATTTTTCTATGTCCGGTAAAGCAAGCCGTTTTTTTCTTCATCAAATATCACCAGCCTTGTTCCAAGCCTAAAAGCACAAAAAATCTAATTATAATACTTATAGTATATCAAAGTCAACAATAAATATCAATAGTCTGTGGAACTCAGGAAACAATATTTATAGACTATAAATGGAGGCTGGAGCTATGAGTGAAATTACAAAAACAATCGGGCAGCGTGTCCGCAATTATAGAATTGAAAAAGGATTGAGCCAAGAGAAGCTTGCCGAGTTATCCGGTTGCCACCCTACTTATATCGGACAAGTTGAACGAGGAGAAAAGAACGCAACCCTTGAAAGTATCGAAAAAATCGCCTCTGCTATGAATGTCTCGCTTGCTCAGCTTTTTGAGAAGATAGGCGAAAGCAGCACCGATAGCTATCCTATGAAATGTTACGAGCTGGTCGCAGCAAAAAGTAAATCCGAGCAAGAACATCTATATAAGATGTTAGTTGAAATGGATAAATATAAAAATCAATAAAAGCGAACAAAAATACGGTGTTACCCAAGTGGGTAGCACCGTATTTTCGTTTAATCAAGAATCCTATCTTAAAATACTTTTTAGCTGTTCTAATCTTTTTGCAAAAACAACGAAAAAATACTTCCATTTTCATCAGAAGCAACTTTGATGTATCCTTTTTGCTTGTTGATAATATCACGGGTAAGATACAGTCCGATCCCCACACCGTCAATTCCTGCTGACTGCTTTCCACGGTAAAACCGACCGAAAATCTTTGCCTGTTCTTCTTCGGGTATTCCGATACCATTATCGGAAATATCAAGCCGCAGATAGGACGGGTATTCTGTAATTTCTAATCCAACAATCCCACCGCTTGGAGTATATTTCACAGCGTTGTCAAGAACATTGGTAATAGCTTCCGCTGTCCAGTTATAATCAAGCAGTGCTTCATAACTCTGTTCGCAGTCAAAGGTAATCGTTATGTTTTTTTCTTTCGCCTTTGCATAGACGGCTTTTACCGCTTGCAGAACAATATCATTCAAGCTGTTTTTTTCGGGCTTCAGGCTGATAATGCCACTTTCCAAACGGGACATTTTAATCAGGCTGTTTGTCAAAAAGGTCAGCTTTTCAAGAGAAGTCTGCAAAGTAGCAATATATTCGCTGCGTTCTTCATCGGACAATTCTTTGTCATCCAGTAGCTGTGCAAAGGTATTCGCCGCCGACACAGGCGTTTTGATTTGATGGGAAATATCCGAGATCAGCGTCTTGATTTGTTCCTTTTCCTGTTCCAACATCTGATTCTGCGCTGTTAAAATGTTGCGGAGCTTCAAAAGCTGGTGCTGTAATCGGGCAGTCAGCGTGTCCTCATTTTCAGGAAAAACAATCCGTTCCTGCTGTTCTACCAAAGCCTCTATCAGCAGCGTGATCTGCTCTAACAGATCATCGTGATAACGGTTATGCAGGAAGTCAAGCAAAAACAATAAACCGCATAAAATCGCAAAGGCACAAATGATAAGAAGCATAAGGGCAGAAGTGCTTTCCGTAAAAAGCACAGCGCCAACAGATACCGCCGCTATGACAGTACCTACAATCAAAATTAGTTTTCGATAAATTCCAAAATGCTTCATCATCATTCTCCAAAGGTATAGCCCATACCAAAAACCGTCACAATGTATTCCTGTTTATCATCGTTTAGTTTCTGCCGCAGCCGCTTAATGTTCACACGCACCGTATTCTCATCAACAAAGTTCCCGTCTATATCCCAAAGCTGTTCCAAAAGCATAGCTTTCGTCACAATCCTGCCTTTATTTTCTATCAAATAGCAGAGCAGTTTGTACTCCGTCGAGGTGAGGCGTACTTCTTCTCCGTTCAGCAGAACAAGGCATTTATCTGTATCTACTTCTAAATCTCTATATCGAATACGGGATTTTCCGCCGCCTGTCCGCTTTAAGACAGCTTGTACTTTTTTCCGCAAAACTTCAATCGAAAAGGGCTTAGGAATATAGTCATCACAGCCAACACCGAAGCCCGCCAGCATATCCTGCTCTGTATCGTTCGCAGTTAGAAACAGGATCGGAATTTCTGAAGTCTCCCTTATTTTTTTACAAAGCTCCATTCCACTGCCATCAGGCAGGTTGATGTCAAGCAGAAACAGATCATACCTTTGCTTTTGATATTTCTGCAAGGCTTCCATATAGCCATAAACTGCTGTAATGGTATGCTTGTCCTTTTCAAGAGCAATCGAAATCCCTTTGCTCAAAATTTTATCATCTTCCAGTAAAAAGATATTTGCCATAACCGCAAAGCACACCACCTTTCCTCAATATATAGAATTGCAGGAGCAGACACAGCAGTGCTGCGCCCGCCCCGCTACCTATTTAGTTTTCAAAATCGTGCAGCCGTTCTATCTCTGTCTCCTTTGAGATAAACCGATAAACCAGAGATGGAACAGTAAGGCATATTACAAAAATGGCAATGATAAGACCAACAACGAGCGCCACAGGGTACTCAAACCTTGCATAATCTGCAATGCTCGGTACTGCGTCTGCTACCAACAAAAGGAAAGCATTACCCAAAGTCATAATCAGTATTGTTGAAATAAGCGCATAAAATCCGCCTTCGAGTGTCAAAATCTTTCTGATCTGCTTTTTGGTAGTCCCAATACTTTCCATAATGGCAAATTCATTTTTTCTTGCAATAACTCCGGTAAGCATAACATTCACAAAGTTGATTAAGCCAATCACGATGAGCAGAATCGCCGCACCGTTACCAAGCAGACCGATGGAAAAATACATCTGATTGAATTCCTCCAACACAGAAACAGAGCTTTGAAAATTCCATTCACCGGAAGGCAAGGTGTTGTTGATTGCTATAAGCTCGTTATTTACTTTCTGTAACTGATTTGCGCTCTCAATGTCCACGCCAATATCGTATATGATAGCGGTGTCTGTTAATCGCTCCATTCCTGCGTCACTGACATAAATAACATCAGGAACAGCGCCCACCCATTTACGATGCCCGATATTGAAGTTATCATCAAGGTCTTTGTAGTTGAACGCTCCCGCCACTTGAAAATCTGCGGACTGCCCATCTGCGTTATCCGAAGTCAAATTTAGAGTTTTACCAACCAGTGTAGCGTTCGGCGCAAAGGTGTCCGTATCCATACCCACAATGACCGTATCTCCGTTGCGAAAAGCCTCTATATCAATCGGCGTATTATGGGTATCGTTATATTGTTCTACAAGTTCATCATCAATGGTCACAACATAGCAGCCATAATCTCCGGCATTGGCATAGTCCTGCAACTCTGAAATCATCTGCTCATAGGGTTTGCCATCGTGATATAACTCCTCGTGCTGCATTTTCAAGAAGCTTTCAAATTCCGAAGCATTAAAGCCGATTTCTGCCCAAGTAATTTTACTGGTGGAAATATCTGCAACACCATCAACCTGTGAAAGCTGTTCTATAAAATGCTCATCAAATTGCGGCGTTTCTTTTTCGAGATTTTCAAACTGGCTGAACTGTGAATCCGTATAACGAAAATCATATTTCATGTATTTATCAACATAGTTTTCTCCGTTGATACTTCCCAAAACGCCATTAACACCTAAAATCGTGACAGTACCCATAAAGAGGGACAGAAATACAAGCACAGCCCGCTTCTTATCACGAAAAACATTATGGAACGCCATCACAGACAGCTTGCCTCCGTTGGTTGAGTTTCTGCTTTTCGTCTTTTTCGGTGCAAAGTTTTGAAAACGGAGAGCTTCAACAGGAGAAATCTTTGCCGCCGCCTTTGCCGGCGCATTACAAGCAATCCAAACGGTTACCGCAGAGAAAATAATGGACAGAATAAAGATAGCAGGGTGGAAAAATACAACGGCGTCCATACTTGATCTACCCTGTTCATATCCTTGCTGTAAAAACAACGGGACAAGGGCAAAGGAAACCGCCGCAGCTAATACGATGCCGATAGGGATTCCGATACAGGCAAACTTAAATGCCTGCTTTTTTACAAGCGATTTAATTTGCTTCTGTGTTGTGCCAATCGTTTTCATCAAACCATAAAAGCGGGTGTCTTTGGAAATGGAAATATACAGGACATTGTAAATCAGAAGATAACCGCTTCCGACAATAAACAGTACCAAGAGAATAACCATCGCAATCATAGAGCCATTGGAAGAACTCATAGAAACCGATCCGTTAAAATACTGATTGTCGTTTAGAGATACATCTTCTTGAATTTGATAAAAGTCTCCCGGCATTTCATTTAGGGTTAAAGATAAAGTTCCGTTATCCTGCAAGGTATATCCGGCATTCGCACAGTAGCTTTCTGAAACAAAAGCCATTCCCGTCCCGATGTAGGAACGAAACCAGCCGCTTAAAGTGAAAATTCTTTCCTGCTGACCGTTCTTATCATAATAGGATAGAGGAATCTCCATATTCAGCGTCGGCGTTTCAATTCCAAGCTGTGCAAGAGCGTCCTCAGACAGCATAATTTCATATTCCTGTGTAGGGTAAGAGCCGTTGATATTGCTGATGGCTTCCTTAAAATGCTGTTCCCATTCTGTTTCATCGTAGTACTGAATCACTATGGACGACTCTCTACCCTCCGAATTTGTCTGGACAGCAGAGCCGACCATATATCGAGTACCGATTGTTTTCACATAATTCAAAGAACGGATTTGCTGTTCCTGCTCGCTGGTGGGCGCATTTAATGTGACATCAGCATTAGAGCCTGCTGTACGCACGCTGGATAATTCCATATTCTGCATATAGTTAATGCCCAAGCTGAAAACTGTTGTAATCATAAAGGTGGTAAGGACAACTGCAAGCACCGCAAATATATTACGAATACGGTTTGCCTTCATCATCCCTTTTTCAACCTTTTTAATTGCTCCTTTATTTCGGTTAGCGTGCATATCTGACACCTCCCGAAACCACTTTCCCGTCCTCAATGCGGATTGTCCGATCAGCCATCTGTGCAATTTCTTCGTTGTGCGTAATCATAATCGTGGTCTGATGAAACTGTTTGCTGATAGACTGCATAAGCAAGATGACATCCATACTTGTTTTAGAGTCCAAATTTCCAGTCGGCTCATCGGCAAGGATAATAGCGGGCTTGGTAGCCAATGCACGGGCAATCGCTACACGCTGCTGCTGACCGCCGGATAGGTTATTCGGCATATTTTTGAGCTTCTTTTCCAAACCAAGCGTATGAATGATCTGCCGAACAAACTCCGTATCGGCTTTCGCCCCGTCAATCTCGATAGGGTACACAATATTTTCGTACACATTAAGGACGGGGAGCAGATTGTAATTCTGAAAGACAAAGCCAATATTCCTGCGGCGGAAAATGGTCAATTCCTCGTCTTTCATTTTCAAAAGCTCTTTTCCACGGATCGTCACACTTCCCGAAGTGGGGCGGTCTAATCCGCCGATCATATTAAGCAATGTGGACTTGCCACTGCCGGAAGTACCGACCACAGCGACAAATTCGCCCTCGTCCACGGAAATAGATACACCGTCCAAAGCGTGGACTTCATTTTCTCCACTTCCGTATATCTTTCGTAAGTCTTTCGTCTCCAATATTGCCATAGCTAAAACCTCCAAATCTGTTTTGTGATTTTAGTATAGCAACCACTTCTTACAATCTCATTACAGTCCATACTTAAAATCAATCCACCATTAACCTTTCTTATCATTCACATATCGCACAGTCATTTTTGACATCAGTTTTCCCATTTTGATCGGGCATAAATAGCAGATAAGAGTTTGAAACTTTTGACTGAAGCTGTGACATATAATAAAACGCTTTGAAAAAATATGCTTTGCAATTCCGTATCCGACCTTTTGTGGATCTGCCATAAATTCTTTTGGTACTGGCAGAGGAGAAGCCGATTTTGTCCGAGTTAATGGCGGATGGATAATATGAAATGAAATACCGTCTGAAGCATACTCAATATTCAGGCATTTTGCCAGCGACTCCAAAGCCCCTTTGGTAGAAGCATAAGGCGATATTCCAATAAAGCCAGTCACGCCTACGCCGGAACTTGTAAAGATTATTTTTCCCCTTTTTTGCGCCTGCATATATGGTATAACACTTTTAGCCAAACGCAGTCCGCCATAATAATTCACATTGAAAACCTGTTTGTATATATCAAGGTCTATACTACATTCGTTATCAAAAGTACAAAGGCAGGCATTGTGGATCGCAATATCTATGAAATGAAAGGTTGCAATGATTTTCTTTACGGCGGTATTGATTTGTATTTCGTCACATACATCTATGTTATAGTATAAAAGCTGTTTTGGAAATGCTTGAGCTAAGGCTTCCAATTTATCCGTTTCTACATCTAATACTGCAACCTTGTTTCCGTCTTTAAGGGCTTGCTCTGTAAAGTAGTAGCCGATTCCTTGATTTGCGCCTGTAATGATAATATTTGCCATTATGCCACTCCTATCTCAGTAAAAAACCTTTGAATATGCTGATAAGCGTTTTTGCGAAAAGCGCTTTTGCGTTCTTCAGACAAAGCTCCGCTAAACAGCCACCTTTGAGCGAAGAAATAGATCGGAGCATAATACTTTACCGCTAAATATTCACTGTCAGCGTTCTGAATAACGCCCACCCGCATAAGAGCAGAAAACACATTGCTTTGAAAAGAAAGCGGCTCAGTAAACATCCAACGCTCATATACATTCTGAATGGTGGTGTTGCTGAATTGTTCAATCAAAAGCAGACGCATTACCTTGTTACAGAAGGTATCCATTAAATATTGCTCAAAAAAGGTATCACACACAGTTTGATAAAAGTTTTGTTCTGCGGAAAAAGTTTGTTCTGCGAGCGCTTTATCTAACTGACACATCATATCACTTGCTTTTTTCTCGAATAAGCAAAGTAGTTCGTCAAAAATAGCCTGCTTACTTTTGAAGTAGTAATATACAGAGCTTTCCTTGATCTGTACCTGCCTGCAAATATCTCGGATAGATACCGCAGAAAAACCATTTTGAGAAAACAATTCTAAAGAAACATCTAATATGCGCTGCTTTGTGTCGTTCATCTTAGCTCTCCTTACCTAACAATCATTAGGTACATTATACCTAACAACTGTTAGATTGTCAATTATGTAATCAAGCCGCCTGCATTTTAAGCAAGCGGCTCGTTTTTTACCTTCCGATCAATAGGCAGGCGCACCGTAGCCGAGTATCTCATAATATCCAATCGGATAGCTGTTCTGACGAACAGAATCCCCGGAGTTGCCCTCGACCGTGTAAACTCTGCCGTTTTCCACTTTTTGGACGATACCCGTATGGTCGGATAATCCGTCCTGACCGCTTTCGTCCGCCCAATCGAAGAAGATAATCATACCCGGTGCAGGCTCTGCGCTGTTATCCAGCCATTGCCCTCTGTCATTAAACCATTGTACGCCGTTGACGCAGCCTGCATATTTCGGAATCACGCCAGCGTCAATATACCCGCACTCGTTAGCGCACCACGAAACGAAGCAAGCGCACCACTCTACACGGGAATTAAAACCGTACCAAGACCAGTACGGATCGCCGCCCATTGTTCCAATTTGGGAAAGCGCAACGGTTACGATCTGATCGTCTGTCCCCGTAATCCCGTAAAGCACCTGCGACCACAATGAATTGTTTTCATCAGCAAGCAGCTCTGCGAGATACTCTTTCTGTTCCTCATTAAAGCCATACTGCGCCGCCATCTCATCGGCGGTCTTATGGCTGACCGTGATATACAGATAGGTTTGCGTGACCGTGCTTTCCGTCTCCACGATATTTCCGTGACCGTCATCGGTTTCGGTAATGACCGTCTCCGTTTTGGTGTCGGTGCTGGAGCTTATTTCGTTCATCTCCCAAAAGATGTCCGTGAGAAGCTGCTTTTTCGATTCGTCCATCGTTGCGACCTCTTGGGGATTGTCCGGATCGGTGTTGACCTTGACCGAGTATACCGCAAGCACCTCTTTCCAAACGGCACGGCTGCCGCTCATTTCAAGGACATCATAAGATACCGAGTTTTTTTCGTCCTGCAATTTGGTATCGTATTCGGTATTGATTTCCTGCACAACGGTCTGCATACTCATACCTGTACCGGAATCCTCGCCTGAGAAAAAGATACCAAACACGGAGCCGATAATCATACCGATCAGGCAAATCACAATAATCACCAAAACCGCTATCCAGCCGCCTGCGGCGATTGCGGCAATCAACGCCTTTGTTCCGGCGATAATCGCCTTGACCGCAAGCGCTATCGCTTTTGCAATCGCTTTCGCTGTAACGACTGCCGCCTTTGCAGCCGCCCGTGCCGCCTGAACTGCCCTTTGAGAAGCCTTGACTGTAGCCTGTGCTGTTTTCTGCGCCGCCTTTGCGGTACGCTGCGCTGTCTTGACGGTCGTTTTAGCGGTGCGCTCTGCGGTTTTTACCGTTTTCTGCGCTGTTTTCGCCGAGCCTTTCCCAACTGTCTTAATCGTCTTTTTTCCTGCGGAACGGGCAGACTCTTTTACTGCCTTCTTCGGCTGTTCCACCGATTTGATACTCTGACTGACGCCTTTTCGTGGAGCTGCCGCCTGTGCCTGTTTTTGAAGCGACTGCGCCGCCCGCTTTTCCTTGAATTTCTGAATACCGTTCTTTGCCTTGACGATATTCTGCTTTGTCGCCTGAACGCCCTTGCGCCCTTGCTTATCAAATTGGTGTACGGCTTCGTGAGAAACTCGGTCGATACCGCTTTCCAAACGGTTAGAAGCATATTCTTCCGCACTGCTTTCGGGAACACTAACAGAATGTTCCGCTTTCTCTTTGGTCTGGATAAAGGCGGATTTCATACGCTCGGCGGCAACCGCCGATTTGTCAATCGTTTTGATCGTGCCTTTTGCTATATCCCTTGTCTTAATATCCGGCATAGAAAAACCTCCTTTCCAAGCGCCAGTGGACGCTTTGAAGTAAAAAAAGAGGGGAAAAGGTATCAACACCTTGCCCCTCAAAGTGCGAGGGCTGAAAAGCCGCTTAAATCAAGGACTTTTTACCCTCTATTTTTCGATTCTGTACGCTTTTTCCTTGCGTACTCTGCCTGCTGCCTTTTGTATGCGATATTGGCGCATTTCTCACAATACTTTTTCCTGTTGCCACGCTTGATAATAGGACTGCCGCAGGAAACACACTTGTCAGGGTGTGTTCCGAGTATCTCCGCTTCCAACGCCGGATCTGCCGGAAGTACCGCATTGCGGAAATACCTGCATAAAAGCGAGTAGGATATACTCTGTACGCAGACGCAGCCTTCTCCCTCATCGAGAAGCAGACAGTTTCCGTCATCATAATTGGCGCACAGCTTCTTTATCAGGGCGTTAGCTCGGTATCTCTGCCGCCCCGTCATTTGCGGGAGCATTGACACCACTACTTTCTGTTACTTTCTTCGCCACTACGACAAGCCTTCCGTTTGTTCGTGAGTATTCACAAGTAGAAAGCGTTATCAGCTTATCGCCATATTCCGCCGATACGCCCGTGTCATAAAGGGAAAGCTCTTTGCATTTATCAATAAAAGCCTTAAATTCCTCCGGCGACTGAGCGTCCGTAAAGCGGTAATATTTGAAGGCTTCCGGGCTGTCGGTGTAGACAACGGTTTTGAAAACCGCAAGGATTTCGTACTCATTTTTCTCCGTCAGGGTGTTAAAGGCAATCGTCTTATGTTCCTGCCAGAAATCCTCATCCTTGAATTTTTCAAGGTCGGCGAACATTGAGCCGTTGTTCATATGATGACCGTAGATCACTAAATTGTCCGAGGGTTTTAGGACATCACAGTCCTCCTGCACATACGGGCAGCCGTAAGAGCTGTATTCTTTATCAAATCCACGCTTCAGATAGTAGTTCGGACTATCAACCGTCTGCATAACGGGATAATTGATGTTCGTATCTTCCACGCAAATCCATCCGACCAAATCATTGTTTTGCCGGTACAGCTCGGTAAGCTCCGGCAGTATCGTCTTATCTTCCGAATAGATGATCGGCTCGGCAGGCTCGGTTTCGCTGTCCTCTACGATCTGTACGAGGGAATCGTACATCTGCTCCTGATGTTCCGCCTCCCTGTAATAGTCAATAATAAAATAGCTGCTGACGCCGAGCAGGACGGTAAACGCCACTATCAGCGCAATACAAATCTTTTTTCTCATTGCCATTTCCTTTCTGAAACAAGGGGCGGGAGCTTATGCGCTCTCGCCCGGTTTTGTAGTCATCAGCTTATACAGCTTCGTATTTTTCGGGAATTTATTTGCGAACGGAACAAGGGAGCTGCCCACCTTGATAAGCCCGTGTCCGGCTTCCACATTCGTAATATACGACATCTGAAGGTCGGAGATATTTAAGAGCTTCGCCAGCTCCAGCCTGTCCGTGGAAGCCTGATTGAGCATAATGATAAATTCGGAGTTTGCGAGCATTGTCCTTGCCGTATGGCTCTGCAAAAGGTCGTCCACATTCTGCGTGATACCCGTCGCATACGCACCGTATTTTCTGACACGCTTCCAAAGGGTAAAAAGGAAATTAGCAGAATACTCGTGCTGGAACAGCAGATAAATCTCATCAATAAAGATGAAGGTGTTTCTGCCTTTCGCCCTGTTCTGCGTAATGCGGTTTAAGATGGAGTCGAGAACGACCAGCATACCGATAGGCATAAGCTGCTTGCCGAGGTCTAAAATGTCATAGCAGATCAGGCGGTTATTGGTATCCACATTCGTATGCTTCGCAAAAGTGTTCAAGCTGCCGTTGGTAAACAGCTCGATGGCAAGGGCGATTTCCTGCGCCTCCGGCTCGTCCTGCTTGAGAAGCTCCGCCCTGAAATCCTGCAAGGTCGGCACTTCGCCCTGATAGTTATTCTGCTGATAGGTGCGGTACACACTTGCGGTACAGCGGTCGATAATGGATTTCTGCTTTGCGCCGAGGTTGCTGCCGCCGATGAGCTGCTCGCACAGGGACATAATAAACTCCGATTTCAAAATGACTGGATTCGCCCCGTCGCCGTATTCCTTCGTCATATCCATAGCGTTGATATGATTTTGGGAAGTAGCGGAGATATGGATAACCTCGCCACCGAGCGCCTTCACAAGCTGTGAATATTCCCGCTCCGGATCAATGATGATAACATCTGATTCTGATGAAAGAATCACATTCTCAATCTCGCCCTTTGCGGCAAAGGACTTGCCGCCGCCGGATACACCAAGAATAAAGGAATTACCGTTGAGGAGCTGCTTGCGGTCGGCAATAATCATATTTTTGCTGATAACATTCTGCCCGTAATAAATACCGTTCTCGTGAAAAATATCCTGTACCCGAAACGGGATAAACACGGCAAGGCTTTCGGTTGTGAGGGTACGGAAGGTATCAATCTTCCGCACACCGAATGGCATAACCGTATTCAGCCCGTCTACCTGCTGGAATTTCAACACGCCGAACTGACAAAGGTGCTTTCTTGCCGTGGTAAGCAGCGCTTCCGTGTCATTATCAAGCTGTTCTTTGGAGTCCGCCGTATGCACGAAGGTAATCACGGCGAACATCATTCTCTGATCTCTCGTCGTTAAATCATCGAGAAATTCCTTCATTTCTTTTTTCTGCTGTTCCATATCATAAGGAACGGTTGCCGAAAAGTTATTATTGGAGTTCTGCCGCCTCTGCCAGTTGGTAATATTCGTTTCCACGCCGAGCAGACGGTTTTCCGCTTCTCGTACCGCTTCATCAGTCGGCACAGGGACAACATCAATCGACATCATCAGATTGCGGTTGAGATCTGTCAGCTCCGCCACCATACTGTCCTTGATATAGGAAGCGTACTCACGCAAAAAAAGGACTCTCCCGTAACGGTCGCCCATTTTGAAGTAGTCCTTTTCAAATTCCATTGAGTCGGGACAGATATAGTCCTTGAAGCTGTGTCCCTTTTTGCGGGTTTCCTTTATATCAAAGTGGAAAGAGGATTCCTCGCCCACACGGTAAAAGTCGTGGAAGATACGCAGCCTTTCATCAGTTTCCAGCTCCACGCATTTGCTGCCGAGCCTGCTAAAGTGGGCGATCAGGTCAGCGCCCACACGGGCAAAATAATTCCTTGCGTCCTCAACATTCTTCTTGTTGACGGAAATCGTTATATACTTATCCTGCACGATAGCATTTGCTCCCGTCGCTTTCTCCAAAAGGATTTTGTTATATTCCTCACGGTATTCATCGAGGCTGTCGCCTTTCATCGGGATAAGAATGTTGTTCTCAAAATCCAATCGGTTTAAGCGGCGGTTGTTGATCGTGATTTTTGTCGTTGCGCCGGAGTCGAGGGAATTGAGCAGTTCCGAATATTCGAGGAACATCGCCTCCTTATCCTCACGGCTGGCAACAGCGTAGTTAATATCTGAAAATTTATAGGTCTTGGAAAACTTGTCTTTCCCGATCTGAAAAATACCGTCGTCATAAATGGCGGTAATGGGGATCACATCCTGAACGCCCTTCGGCACGACAAACTTTTCCTTTTCCTGCTTGCGGAGATTGGTAAGTGTTTTAATCATTCGATTTCATAGCCTCCTTTGCTTTTGCTTCAATACTCGGCTTGAACAGCTCGTAATAGGTATTCGTTGAACGGAAGGTGAGCTTCTTCGGCATTAAAAACTCTGATTTGATCCACGCATAGATGAATTTCTCTGCGGTCATTCCGTTATATTTAACAAAACCAAGAGCCGCAAAGGGTGCGGCTCCCAAAATGCACATCCACGATACGGTTTCCGTGCCGACATAGGGCTTGAGCAGGAAATAGATACCCACCGCCACCACGCAGGCACAGGCAGAAAAAATGAACTGCCGCAGTGACAGTCCGAAAAACATCGCTTCTGTGTAATTCCTGATTTCTCTGTTGATTTTGACTTCCATTTAGGAACTCCTTTCTTTTCGTTTTTGTGCCTGCCGGATTTCATCGGCGCAGACACATTCGTCCGCAAGGCAAGTAACTTTGCCTTTCCGCCGCCCTCCGTAATACAGGCAATATCTGCAATCGCAGTCTGCAAGGGTGTAGCCCTTGAATTTGTTGTATATTCGTTTCATTCTGTTCTCCTTACAGTCCCATCATCTCACGGATAATCCGGTCAGACATCCGCACCGAGCCGACCAAAACGAGCATATTAAAGAGCAGCTCGCCGATATATGACCATACCTGCGTAACTGCTGCCGCATTGGGATCGACCACAGGCGGGGAAGAAGCGAACAGTGAGAAGATAATACAGGCTAAAACGATCACTGCACCTTCAAGGCACACGGCGCAGTAGCTTTTGATAAACGATTTCCCCACATTTTGGCTCGGCTCTCCCGCAAAGGTGGAAAGCGGAATCGGGGCGAGCGCCGTATACATATATAACTTAAAAAATCTTCCATACACCGTCATAATGAGCAGGAATGACATAACCGTAATGAACAAGCCGCCGATGAGCGTAACCGCCCATAATGGGATACTCTCAAAAAAGCCGCAGCTTTCAATCGTGTCGATCATTTCCTGCGGCAGAGTGGTCTGCTGTGCGGAAGTAAAGCCTGCGGCGGTCATAATCGTGCCGATTGTACCCTGCACGATATTGAAAAGGGCAAGCATTAGCTCCATACCATAAGTAATCGCTGCTTTTGCAATAGCAAATCGGATAAAAAGCTTTACAGCGTGTTCCGGTTTTTTTACCTCACTGAAGCTGCCGCAGGTGCGTACCATACCGACCACAAAGAACAGTACCAAAAGCGCAAGACCAATCGCCTGCACAGCGCCGTTGATATTGACAATGACCGCCCATATCCCGCCGCCTTTGAAGTTCTGCGGCGTAGTCGTAATGAGCTGCCATATCTCAGCGAGTTTTTCATTCCAAGTTTCAAGGGCGTTCTGGAGATTCTGAACTACCCAGTTATCACTCAATTTCGTAGCACCTCCTTAAAAAGAAAAATGGGGCGTTCCTGAAAAATAATCCAGGAACGCCCCCTGAGTGTCGTTTGCGTAAGGGTTAGCCCGTAATCAGAGTGAGAATTTCTTTCGCAAAAACGATAATGATACCGCCCGCCAGCGTCAGAAATCCGTTTGCCCGCTGCGAAGGATCGTGGGATTTCAGGGAAAGACCTACCTGAACGATACCAAAGCCGAGCAAGATCAGACCAATCGCACGGATAAAGCCGAAAATGAAATCGGACAGGTTATTGACAACGGTAAGCGGATCGCCTGCGGCAAAAGCCGTTGTAGACATCGCAAAAATAGCGGTCAGGCTCAAAACCGCCATACAGTAGTAACGAAAGCCTTTCTTTACCTTTCCGGTCATCGGCAGTCTGCGGGTTTCTTTCTTCTGCGTCTTATGAAAAATGTTCATTCTGTTTTCCTCCAATCAATTTGTTAAGTTTTCAAAGTCCTCATCGGACAACAGCTCGTAAGTCGTTTCCGAAAGCTCCATTTCGGGAACACTGTCGAGATCAACATATAAGGTTTCAATGGTCGCCACATTTTTTGTGACTTCGCCGTGCTGATACACGCCGCCTTTCCCGTCTGCGGTATACACCACATTGGGGTGTTTCAAAATGTCGTACTTCAAATCCATTACCGGAAGCTCGCCACGGATGAACAAAATAGCGTAGCGGTTGTCGAGCATTCTCACTTCGTCAGGGGTAAGCAGCTCACGACCGGAAATCTGATAATTGGTCGAGTAGCTCCCGCTCCGCCCTTCGCTTTTCCCGTAGGTGTTCGTGTCAATCGTTTCCTTGCCTAAAAGCTCGGACACATACTTATGCGTACTCTGCTCATTGCCGCCGAGATAGAGAAATTCATCGCAGTTGCCCACAATGCTCTCCCACTGTTTCTCAAACAAAGCCTTTAACTGAGCCAGATTTTGCAGGATAATGGATACCGACACGCCTCTTGAACGCATAACGGAAAGTATCTTGTCAAAATCGTCGGGCAAGCTCACATTGGCAAACTCATCCATAAGCATATGGACGGGTATCGGCAGGCTGCCGCCGTGGATATGGTCGGCGGAGTAAAAAAGCTGCTGGAAAAGCTGTGTGTAAAGGATACTGACAAGGAAATTAAAGCTCGAATCATTATCCGGTATCAGCGCAAACAGCGCCGTTTTCTTCTCGCCCATTGAAGCAAGGTCAAGCTCATCGGCAGAAGTCAGCGCCGCTAAGCTTTCAAGATTGAATTTCTCCAATCTTGCGGCAAGAGTGATCTGAATAGATTTGAGCGTCTTTGCCGAGCCGGAATGGTAGGAACGGTAGTATTTCAGGGCGATATGGTCGGGATTATCCATTTCCAAATCGGCAAACAGATTGTCGAGGGGAGAAGGGCGGTTGTCCTCCTCGTCCTCAATCGCCGCCGCCCTGAGCATTTCCATTACCATAGCGAAATTCTGTTCCTCCTCCGGCGCTTCATAGTGCAGATAAAAAATAAGGGCGAGTAGAAGCATACTCGCCGCAGTATCCCAAAAAGGATCGTTGGATTGAGAGCCTTTCGGGGTGGTACTCTTGAAAAGGTTAGTCACAAGGCGCTGAATATCGTTGTCGTCCCTGAGATAGACAAACGGGTTGTAGCAATGGCTTTTCTCCATTGAAATCAAGTCCAGCACCTTGATCTCATAGCCTGCTTTTTCAAGCAGATTGCCGACATCACGCAGAATTTCCCCTTTTGGATCTAAAATTACCTGAGAGGAATTGCTTGTTTGCATTAAGTTCGGCTTACAATAGAATCTCGTCTTGCCTGCGCCGGAGCCGCCGCACACCAAAGTATTCAGATTTCTTCGGTGCTTTTTCGCATTCAGTCCGATCCGGACATTCTGCGTCATCAGCTTATTTTCCGAGGGCGGGCTTTGACGGTACTTTTTATCAATGGCTTTTGCGCTGCCCCATTTCGCCGAGCCGTGTTCCTCACGCCTGCGGTAGTTCCTCCGTGTGGACAGATAAATCCCAATCCCCATTCCGTAGAGCAAAAGCAAAACGAGGACAGTTTTTAAGCTGTCCCCGCAAAGCTCGATATGGAACGGATCATTGAATACCGTCAAAAGGCTCGGCAGTATCTCCGGCAGACCGCCCTTGACGGACGGCGCTATCAATAAGCCGAGCCACACAACGGGAAGAATCCCAATGACCGCAAGGATGATCGCAGACTGCCTGTTGCTATCTCGATTCACGGCAGGATTCCTTTTCTACCACTTTGAACTTGCGTCTTGGGGCGTGACCGATTTTGATAATCAGATCGTCAACGGCGTCGGTGGACTTTCCCTCTTTTTTGAGGTCGGTCTTTTTATCGTTCAGGGAACGGATCACAACGCCGTGTTCATAATCGTCCAAAGCGATATGGTAGAGTTCTTCTTTCATCACAGCTACCTCCGGTTATCTTTCCTGTTCCTTTGAGCGTTCCGCCCTCTGACGGTACAGCTCATCGGAAACACGGGCGGTAATTTCCTTAAACGCCTTCTGCGTCTTGCCGAGTTCGGCTTTGATGTCTTTCGGCTCTTTATTTTTCAATTCATCGGGGATACGGTCAATCGCAAAGTTCTGCGTATCGACTCCGTATTTCTTACAAAGCATATACCCAATGCACACCGCCTGAAATCCCATATCCCTGCGGCTGTATACTTCGCTGTTCATAGAAAGCTCGGCGTGACCGAGTTCCTGAGCGACGCACTGGCAGAGGGCAACGCTGTCGCCGATGTCCCGCTTCACATAAAGCGTCTGATCTTCATTTTTATAGAAAGCGCCCATATCCGGATAAGGCAGCTCATTGGTACTTTCAATGTTGATCGGGGCGCTGTCGAGCATAACCGCTACCAGCTTTCTCGGATCACGGTTAGCGGTCGGAGCGGCGGGGCGCTTGCCGTTGGTCTGCGAAACATCCAGCACTCTTTTCAAGTTGAAATCAATGCCGATTGTTCCATCTTTCTTGGTATACTCATACGGATCAAGGATAATAAAGGTCTTGGAGCCTTTATTGACCTTAACGCCCTCAGCCGCCCAATCGTCAAATTCCTTGATTTGACTTGCCTGCGGGAACTGCTTATACATCAACAGCGCATTGTTCGCCGTGTACCTATCCATACGGCTCTGCACATCAAGGTAGGCTCTGAATTTTTCCGGCGACTGCACCACTTCCAAAGCGGTGTTGTCGAGCAGTTGGTAAACAGCTTCTTTCTCCGCCTTTTTCTTGGCGGCGTATTCCTCCGGCGAAAGTCTCGGCGGTCTTGCGCCACTGCTTTGCTTACTCTTAAAATCGTTGGTCATATCTTTTTACCTCTCTTTTGATAGATTTGATTTTTGCTGGTGCGGGGCGTTGACCTGCCCCGACGCCTGTACCGTGCGGTTTTCTTCTTTGGAAACGGTCGGCTCGCTGCGTTCTGTTCCTTTTTCTGCCTTTGCCGCCGCCCTGTATTTGCTGAGATTTTCCTTTACAGACGATTTCACACGGGAAACTCTGAGTTTATCCGCCGTATCCATCGCCTTTTGCTCCAAAGACGCAAATCCTTTCTGCGCTTTTTCAAACAAACGGGACAGCCTTGACAATACGCCTTTATCCGTTTTGGAATGTTCCGCCTCTTTTGCGGCTTTCCCTATAAACAGCAGCCCCATATTTTTCAAATGTCCCTTTGCGCCCTGAAGCTCCGCCTGCATAGCGGACAGCTTCTTTGTATCCTGCGCCATCTCCTTTGACATTCTGCCGAACATAGCAGACAGCTTATCCAGCGCTTCGGGGATTTTCATTGCCCTGACCGATTCGGCGAGGGCGTCCCTGCCTCTTTCCCGGAACGCCCGCACAGCGTTCCCGGCTGACTGGATCAGATTGTCCTTCATCTTTTTGACTACGGAAAATCCCTGACGGATTTTGCCCTCCGTTTTTTCCACAAGGGTATGGCATTTACTCCGCAGCGTGTTGTTGTGGATCAGATTGATTTCACGGCGCATATCCTGAAGCTCGCCGAGCATTTCTGTCAGCGTTTCTTCCATACCGCCGATATAGCTTACCAGCGACTGCACCTCGTTTTTCTCTTTCATCAAGCCGTTTTTATCGAGCGTGTCTAACAGCTCCACGATCTGCGGGTGTTCCTTCAGTTGATCCATTTCGCTCACCTCTCTTTCGGCTTCTTAGATTTCTTCGGCTGCCTGTGAACGGTCTGCCGATTGGCTTCAGGGGTTTTAGGCTTCTCTTTGGAAACCTCCGGCACAGTACGCTCTGCTTCCTTTTCCGCTTTGGCAGCCGCCTTGTATCGGTCGAGCTTTTCCTTGACCGAAGGCTTCTTATCCGCCGTCTTTGCGACACCCTTATCAGTGTGCGTACCTGTCGTTTCTAAGTCTCGCTCGGACAGAGGGCTTTTGTCCGTCTTTGCGACCGAGGGGTTTTGGTGGGAATTTCCCTCCTTCTGCATTGGCTTTCCCATCGCTTCTTCCACGATGATCTCGCCTCTTGATTTCGTAGGCACTTCATTGGCAGTCGCTTCACGGTCTGCCACAGCCTTTTCCGCTTCAGAAACAATGGAAGCCTTATCGACTTTACCGAGTTCAAAGCGGTCAGAAATACGCTGGATTTTCGCAGCGTCCTCTGCACGGGCGATAATATCGACCATTGCCGTATCGCTCTTGGTATTTTTATCACGCAGAACGCAGTAAAGGACGCCGTATTTTTTTGCCTGTTCGGTAAACTTCGGCAAGTCTTTCTGCTGGAACGAAAAGACCTTCAGTTCCTTGCCGGACTTAATCATATTGGTAAGCCGTGCTTTCCCTCGTGTCTTATTCGACTGGCTGATCTCCTGCTTCAGCACGGAAGCTAACAGAATAGCGATATTCTTTGCCGCCGAGCCTGTGAGCCGGACAGCCACTTCAAATCCTTCAAGCGAAAGCCTGACGATTTGTTCTGCTGCGTCACCGCCGTTGTTCATAGTTTCGGGACTCCTTTCTTTGAGATTTTTCTTCCTCTGCCTTGACTTGCGAAAGAGTATCGGCAATTACGCCTGACCGCTTTGCAATCCCATCGCAGAGTTTTACTTCTTTGCGAAGCTCTTTCAAGCGTTCGGAGATAGCGGAAATTTTCATCTTTGCCGCCGACAGCCGTTCATCTGATATATCTACTTTTCGTATTTCATTTCGGAGATGTGTTCTGTCGGCGGTAAGGGCTTTGATTTCGTCCTCAACCGACCGCTTATATGAAAAGAGCTGCTCGTCCGTACCGATCTGGTGCTTGCCGAGCAGCGTTACCTGTTTGGTGAGTTCGTCCATCTTCATCAGATCGTCTTTGAGAAGATAATGAAGCCTCGCCGTATTCTGTTGTTTCTGATTGTGCTTCGGAAGGTAGCCGAGCCGATAGCAGTAGTAGAGATACAAGCCATACAGACCGCCGACCTTTTGAATTTTGTTTTCTCTTGTGGGCAGGCGGTACTGCCGGACGATATAGGTCTTTGGGTGGAACGGCTTGAACACGATATTATCCCGGTTGGCAGTCAGCCGCTCAAGGATTTTCTCTTTCGTGTATTCTTCGCCGAGCCGATAAGTCCGTATCGGTTTTTCACTGCCTTTCGGCGTGACCGTCGCATACTTACGATTGGGACTGAAATTCGAGTGATACCCCATTACGCCCAGTTCGTATTGAAACTGCCGCAGGTTACGGCTCATAGCAATAGCTTCGTCAATCGCTTTCTTAGCGTTGTTGTATCGTGTAGGCATACCCGCCTCATCCTTCATCGTAAGATAGGCGGGCGATCTGTGCAGCTCCGGCTTTTCTACAATGGACAGCTTGTGTTCCAAGCAGATCTCATCGGCGATATGGCGGAAGTAGTACCAAGACTTTTCTTTGTCTTTCAGCCGCTTCCCATCGGCGAAGGAAACGGAGTTGATGACAAAATGGCAGTGGAGATGTTTGGTGTTCAGGTGGGTAGTGACGACCACCTGAAACCGCTCGCCCCACATCTTTCTTGCAAACTCCATTCCGATCTGCTGCGCCTGTTCGGGCGTGACCTCGTTTTCCTTAAAGCTCAGATACCCGTGATACGCCTGAATCCCGTCCGGCTTGCCGAACTGTTCCTTAACGGTAATGAACTGGTCACGAGCCATCGCCACATTGCAGTTGATCCCGTCGCAGAAAAACTCGTGTTCCGTTTTTTCTTCGTCCTTTGCATAGGCAAGCACATCTTTGAGCGCCTGATAATCTTCGGGCGAATATTCGGGGTTGGCGGTCTTTTCAGGATTGGTCGTATAATCCAGCACCTGACCGAGCCGGACGCTTACCTTCCAAAGCTTTGTTACTGCCATTTCAATCCGCTTTTTTCAGGGCGCAGAAATTCACGCTCAATCGCCGCCTGAAACTTGTGCCACCTCAGCGCCTCGTTCTTCAGCATTTGCGAATCCACAAAGCCGAGTGCGTTTGCTTTTATAGCAAGCTGATTGATATTGTTGCCGATAGAGGAGAGTTCACGCATAGCGTCATAAAATCTCTCGTCCGGTTTTTCTCTCGGCTCATAACCTCGAAGCAACAGACGAATCAGCGCCGCTTCAGTCAGGCAGGATTTCTTTGCTTTTTTCTGCAAATCCTGTGCTTCTGCTTTTGAAAACCAAAACTGCTTTTTAACTGTTCGTTTCATCTTTCATCTTCCTCCTTTCGGGAGTTTTGGTTATTGCGGATTCGGTTGATCTGCACAAGGCACATTGTCGAGATACCGGCAATGCCTCCGAGCAGGAAACCTATCGTAAAGAATAAAAATTCGTGCATAGTCAAAATCCTTTCTTGTATTGGGGTATTAGGGGCAGCCCCTAACGAGTTTTACTGTTTTTGCCCGATAGGAGTAAAAACAGTCTGCTCGCTAAGCTAACGCAGCCTTTCCCGGCTGCCCCGTATTTTCCTGAAATTTATCGTTCTTTTTCTGCCCTGTCGGGCTTAAACGGCTCGATCTCAATCCCGTGTGCGGTTTCGTGAAATCGCTCCGGATACCGAAAGAGCCGTTTGTATTTCAGTAGTTGTTCGCTCGATAAGCTGCTGTATTTCTCATCGGCGATATTGGAACGGGCAATAAAAAAATCGCCGTGAATGATGTCGGCGACCTCTCTCGAATCTTCAATTAAGAAGCATTTTTCAATTTTCCAACCGTCCTTACCGCCCATTTCGTCCGCCATCAATCCCTCCATTCGCAGGCACGGATCAACACCGTCCAGAGAAGCGCCGTAGATGGAATAACCACCCATACGGGACTGAAACGCCTTGTTGTCCGAGCTTACTTCGTAAGTCCGTTCAAATTCGCTGTACGGTTTTTTGAAGGTATCGGCGGTAAAAATGATATGTGCGGTAAGGTGTTGTCTGTTGTTTTCTGCTTCCCGAAAAAGGGATTTCAATTCGCTGTAACTCATTTGTATGCGCTTCGGCGGCTGATATACCGCCCGATTCATCGGCAGCTTTTCCTGCTTTCCGTCACGGTTGCAGACGATAGCGGCGTCATCTTCAAAGGGCATATACTCGTCTAAGCCGCCCCCGCCGACCAGTTCTTTCATCGCTTCATAGGTGTTCGGTATCTCTTTTACGACCGGAGATTTACCGACCGGAACGAGCAGGACAGATATTTTCTCCTGATCGGCAAGCGATAGAAAACGGTCGCTGACCTGTGTCTTTTCCGGCTTAAAGGAAATCTGCTGAAAGCCGAAGCTGTCGCAAAAGTGGAAGTAGCTTTTTCCAGTATTCCTGTCAATGATCTCTACCACATCGGACACAGACATTGACCGTCCTTTATATCCTGCGGGGTGTTCAAGATTGAAAATCTCATAGAGTTTTTCCAGCGTGAAGCAGTTTACTTCTCCCTCGAACACCTTATCATAGAGGCTGCTGTCAATCTCCGAGCTGCCCTGAAATTTAGGCAGGCTCTCATAATTCATAAAGGCGACATTGTTGGTGTCACGCTTCATATTGATCTGATAAATTCGTACATTCAACGCTCATAGCTCCTTTCTTTGGATTTGTAGATTCCAAGCTGTATGCAGAGGTAATCGTTATAGTCCTTGCCTTTCTTCGGCGGCTCGTCAAAGACCTCATACTTGTTTCTGAGCAGTTCTTTTAAGGTATTGGCACAGAGCCTTCCCGTTTTGTCATTGTCCAAGTGCAAATGAATCGTCTTGATAAGTGGATTTTTCTCAAGGAAAACGGAAAGCGCAATCGGAATTTTGCTGTCTTTGCTCTCTTTCTTCGGCTGATACACGCCCGAAAGAGAGAGCAGATTTTCTGCTTTGTAGTCCTTACCCTGAGCTTTTAGCAAAGTGGCATAGGACAGCAAATCAATGGCGGCTTCAAACAAATGCACCGACTGGCAAGGCTCTTTTGCAAGCAGGCGAAAGGAATATTGCTTGTCGCTTCCGTATGCGTCTCCCTTAAAGGTACTGCTTCCTAAACCACGGTAAGCGGCATATTTGGGCGTCCCTGTTTCGTCCTTCCCGACAAAAACCGCATTATGATAGCGCCCGTTGCTTTCAAAAATCACACCGTCCGCAATGCACTCCTGAATAATCTGATAGTCAATACCACGATTAAAAAGGTACTGTATTACCCGTTTACTGTCTTGATATTTTTCCGGCAAACGCAGTACCTTTGGCTCATTTTTTTCTTCTTTTTTCGGTGGCGGCGTCCAATTTGCCAGTTCTTTTCCCGTAAGGATTTCCACTGCGTCCATAAAAGAATAGTTCCTGACTTTTATCAGATAGTCAAGCGCATTATATCCGCCGAAACCTTGCGACCACCAAAACCATTTGCCATTGGACATTTTCAGGCTGTCGTGGTCAACAGTGCGATATACATTTCTCGTCCCCTTGACTTCTTCAACATTATCTGGCTCAAACTTTCTCAGATAGGTTAAGAGGTCAATCTGCCGAGCTTGTTCAATCACCTCCGGCTCAATATATGGCATATCAAATCTTCCCTTTCCTTAAAAGCTCTGCGACTTTCTCAATGGAATCTTCCATATCTTCTACCTTACCATTCATCAGCCATTCGTCCCAAGAAAGCTCCAATACATTCTTTGTTTTCATCAGGGAGCTTACCATTTCTGGCGGGAACTCCGTGTTCTCCACATAGTCGTACAGCTCACACATAAAGATAAACTGCTTATCGTTTGTGATGATTGTGACCTGCGGCTGGCAAAGATACCGCTTCACATATCGGATCAATTCTCTTTCAAGCTGGCATTGCAGCACCAGCATATCCGCACGAATAGTTTTCAATTTATGCACCATTTCTTCACCTGCTTTCTCTGTTTTTATCCCGTTTGAGTACATCGTTTGCCCTTGTTTCAATGGAATCCCGAATGGTATCCATATGCTCAACTTCTCTGTCCTTAAACTCCTTATAGACATCATTAAGCGGACAGGGGGATCGGAGCAACGCCTTTGCCTGTTTCGGAGAAAGCTCCAGTTCCTCCATACACATCACAATGTCCTCTCTCATCGTATACTCGTAGGTATGATTCAGAATTTCCTCCGGCGGCTGTGAAAGCAGCCAGTCCCTGTACTTGTCCTGCTCGGCTTTCATCTTATCATAGAGCAGGGCATTATAGTCTGTTTCGCCCATAGCGAACACCTCCTAAACAAAAATATAGCCGCCTGATTTTTGTAAAAACCAAGCGGCTATGTAAAAGTTATTCAGTTAAAAGAAATCCTTTGACAGAGATAGATGGTATCTTCCCGTATCATTGTCCGGTTTTTTTGCCGCAGACTGGGCAGAATATACATTCTGTTTTTGTATTCTTTACACACTGATCAAAGCTGCCTCTTGTTTACAATCGGAATGCTTACAGCAACGCATACTATACACAAAAAAACGGTAATAACAATAGCTTTTACATATGCGTCTATTTCTTCCACCCCCGTCAAAATCGAGTTGGTATTTATCAAAACAGTGGGGGAATATGCCTTTACTTTCGGTATAATACTCAATAAATATGCCAGCAGCACTGTCCCGCCAACGCACAGAATAACACCTGCGTTATTTTGCAACAGCGATGAAAAAAGAACAATAAGGCATATAACCCATACACCAAACAGCCACCATATAGTTACCGAGAAAAGTAAGTTATTTATAATACTGTTATCCCAAAAGTAAGCATTGTATCCATAAGTAATGCCGAAGCAAATTCCATAGCCAACTGTCCAAAGCAACAGCAACAGCACAGTTTTTGCAAGCACAACCTTATATCTTGACAAGCCTTTTGTCAGTACGAGCAACAATGTTCCAGATTTATATTCTTTCGTAAATATATCGCTGAAGATCAGCACAAAAGCAATCAGCGCAATAGGAATGTTCTTAAAAAATTGTGTCCACGAAGTCAGAGCGTTTACTTGAATATTCGTGACAATTAACCCGCTTTCTGCCATTGAATCAGACAGTGTTTCCATCATCCACGGTGTTAGCTTTGCAATCGCAGGACTCATAATACCGAACAGAACAAACAGTAATAGGAGAATCACGATTTTACCAGTCCGTGCGGCTTCCAGATATTCCTTTTTCATAAAAGCAAGCAGAGATTTCATTTTGTCACCTCCAAAAACAGCGATTCAAGCGTCGGCTCTATTCGTTCAATTTTTTGTATGGGAATCTTATTTTCAGAGATATATTTCATAATATCAAAAAAGCGATTCTCATCTCCCCGAAAAACAAGCAGATTTTCCTCTGTGCGTTGGAGTTCACGAAATGCTTCTGTAAGCGTATCAGCGACTTCTTTTTTCTCTATTTCAATGGTAAATCCGTTAGATGATCGCTTGTTTCGTAGTTCTGAAATGGTTCCTTGCATAACAATTTTTCCATCGTTCAAAAAAGCTGCCTCTGTGCAGATACGCTCCACATCTGAAAGAATATGTGTGGAAAAAAACACCGTGGTCTGTTCTTTCGCTGCAAGAAGTATATCCAAAATTTCCTTGCGACCTGCTGGATCAAGTGCTGATGTCGGCTCATCGCAGATTAAAAGTTTTGGGCGGTTTAAAAGTGCCTGTGCAATTCCCAAGCGTTGTTTCATTCCTCTTGAAAATCCTTTAATACGGTGCCGCTCCTGCTCAAGACCGACCAGCTCCAACAGTTCTTTACTTCTCGCCACAATATCAGCCTTGTCCATTCCGCATACTTCTCCGCAAAGAGTTAGATATTCATGCGGTGTCATATAAGAATAAAATTCTGGCACATCGGGCAGATAGCCGATGTGCCTATTGGTGTTGGTTTGTCCAAAATGCACCTTTTCACCCATAACATGGATTTCTCCACTGTCCGCTTTTAGAAGCCCAAGGATAGCTTTCATTGTCGTTGTTTTTCCCGCACCGTTTTTTCCGATAAAACCGAAAATGCTGTGTTCGGGAACAGACATATCAAGCCCGCAAAGCACTTCCTTTCTGCCAAAGTTCTTTTTTAGGTTTTGTATCGTCAGTACAGCCATGTCAATCCTCCTTGCCAAGCAGGAAGTATAGAATCGGACCGATAAACTCCATGCCGATAATTGCAATAACAAGCCACAAAGTACGATTGCCTCTTTTATAATTTTTATGTGTCAGAATGTGATAAAGCGTATACCCCAACAGAGCAAACTGAGCGATTGCCAGTGGGATTAAAAACGGAAGAACATCCATAAAATTATCCATTCTTTTTTTCCTCCTCTCCATAGGTTTCCACGCAAAAGCCTTTATACCCACAACAGGTACATGTCAGTTTTCTAAGCGTGGGAGTGTGTCTTGCAAAAATAGCCTCTTTTAGTTTAGGTTTGAAAACCTCATGGCACTGTGGACAGATATACGCAACTCTTTTGAAATAGAATTTTGTGACCCAAATTGAATATGAAATGGCTATCAGTACCCAAAGAGCAAAAAGCCACCATATTCCTGTGAAAATCCAGAGAAGAATAGATGTCCACTGAATTATGCCAATAGGAATCCCTGTGATCAGCAGGATAGTGTGTAGCTGTCTCATCTTCTTTTTGTTTTCCATCACATAAGCTATATCACCGATAGATTCGATGGAGAAATTTTCTACGCCTTTTATCTCTCTCTTAATCTCAGCGAGCATGTCAAGTTTTGCCTGCACTTTGCGTACCTCCTCATTAAGAAGTTGTTCCTGTTGTTCAAGCAAAACAGAAATAACACTGCCGGGATTATCCTCAGACAGCAATTCTCCTATGCTGTTGATTGAAATATCAGCGTCACGAAGAAAGCAGATAATCTTTAATCTCTTTAAGTCATCCTCTGAATAAAGCCGCCTGCCTCCCTCCGTGAGTTCACTGGGCGTAAGAATACCACGGGTGTCATAATACTGCACTGTTCTAACAGATACGCCACAGAGCTTTGCAATTTCTCCAGTCGTGTATTTTGACATAGCTTTCACCTCCTTTCGCCCCTATTTTACTTCATTACGCAGCGTCATAAGCAATACATGACGCAGGGGGATTTTTGATAATTTCAAAATGTTATTCAATTTCATCTGCTCCATTCCGTTTTTTGTGTGTCTTTAGCCGCCCGTCCAATGGCTTCTTTGCTTCTTTAGGAATAAGCCACCCCAAACCAATAATAATTAAAGCAATTTTCCACCCAATCCCACTATCAAAACCAAATTGCCTTTTCATCACTAAATCGGGGTTGGTCGCCATATTGGTATGGATTATAATTATTACAATTACAACCAAATTCTTTTAACGACTTGATTTTATTATCTTCTGTCCAAACCACGAGAGAAACTCCGTCAAATTCTTCTATGTTTCCTGAATGCATTTCATTCTTGAAGTGCCATTCTACAATAGACTGATTTCCTTTATGGAAAAACTGCTTAATGTCCCAAATAAGAACTTTTCCCCGTGTATTCCACTCATTAAACCAGTGCTTAACAGTTTTGCGATCCTGATATTTTGGACTCCAGCTTTCCGTATAAACCACATCTTCTGTAAAAATATTATCTATGCCCAAATCCTGTTGTTTCAGCCACATATCAAACCATAACCGGATAATTCTTTCTCTCTCATTCATTATTAAAAACCTCATCTCTACCTGTCCGCCCAAAAGTCTTGCAAAACACTAACTAACTTTCGAGGATTATCTTTGTTTACTTCGTGACCGGAATCTTCCACAATGACCAGCTTGCTGTTTTTCATTGCTTCGTGAAACCGCTTTGCACTCTCCATATTCGTTTTATCCTTTGCGCCGCAAAGAATAAGGGCGGGACAATCAAGTGCTGCCGCCGAATCCATAAAATTGAGATCAACCATTGATTTGCTCAAGCGAATGAAATCTTTTTTGCTCACGCCCATATTCTGAAATGCAGCTTTAGGCATAAATCTAAATACAATATTTTGGAATTTCAGCAGTCCTTTCGGTATCTCAAACGGCGTTCCGATCAAAACAAGAGAGTTTATTTTTCTCGGATACTGCATAGCATAATTGAGCGCAAGCAGACCGCCGAGGGAAAGCCCACAAAGATTTAGTTTGTCTTTGTAAGACTCGCACAGTTCGCTGAACGCCTGATATACTGTAGGATAGTCTAATTTCCTGCCTTTTGCAAGATCAAATAAATCAGGAACGATAGGGGTAATCCCCCTCGTTTCCAACTCGTTTTTAATGGTATCCCAATCCTTACTGTTTTGTCCCAAGCCGTGAATCAAAATATTTTTCATAGGCAAATAACCTCAGTTTTCTTGACATTGACTCTCAAAAAGCCACTTTATTATATCACAGCGCTATGTCTTTTTCCACCTTGCCGTGATAGATATAGCCGCCTGATTTTTTGTAAAACCAAGCGGCTATGTAAACTTTCACTCTACAATTTTTTTGATTTCCATCCCGTCCATCAGCCCCCGCATATAACAAATACGGTATTCTTCCAATACAACATTGTTTTCTGCAAGCAGGTACTGGATTAAAAGTTCGCATTCTTCTTCGGTAAGAGCAGATGGTTTTTCCAAATCCAAGACGGCATTGAGTTTCTCGTTTTGATGTTTAAGCTTTGCCGACTTTTCCTTTGCAGCCTTCAATTTCTCATCACGGGAACGGGCTTTAGCGAGTGCCTGAGACAGCATACTTTCAAGATCGCTTTCAAACAGTTTGATAGAATAGTTTTCTTCCATCGGGTTTTACCTCTTTTCTTTGTATGATGTCTTATATTATAAAGACAAATCATTGCCCGCACAAGGAAACCACAGTTCTATTTTTACTGACACAGCAGTTCAGAGAACTTACTATGTAAAGGCGGTATGAGATTTCTCTCATACCGCAAAGAGGGTTATCGCTCGTAGGCTCTTTCCTTTGAAACGGGTACGCTGTCGCCCTCGTCCGGCGCACCGTCCACCAGCTCGTTTTCCCGCTTATCCACATTAAGCAGACCATTAAGGACATTGAGCCGATTTGTTTTTTCGGTCAGTTCTTCTTCCTTATCAAACGGTTTCTCAACCTCTGCTTTCGCAGTAGCAAATTGCTGTTCGAGAGTTGAAAGCTCCCTGCTTTTTGCCTCCAACCGTTCAGGAATTTTCTCAATGGCATTGTCGATTCGGGTAATGTTGCCGACAGCGTCCGTGCCTAAAGAGACGGAACGGGAAAGGCTGCCCTTGATTTTTACCTGATAGGCTTTTTCAAAGGTATCAAAGGAAAGCTCCAAATCAAAGCCTCTGTACTTGCCGAGAGGTACGGGATCGGGCGAGGTCATTTCCTTGCAGGCGTCAATGATTTTCTGTCCGCCTTCCGCTTTTTCGGAATAAGAAACACCCTTAACCTCAATCCCTACAAAGGTATCGTCAAGAGGCTTCGGGTGTTCTTTTGCAAGCAATATGTCCTTTTCCAGCCCCGCAATCGTCTCTTTCGTCCGGGCGATTGTTGTCGGGTAGTATTTGATGATCTTGTCCTCCAGCTCATATTTTTCGGAGAGATAATTTGACTTCAAAAGACGCAGTTTCTGTACCTGAATATCCAAGTCCATTTTCTCCTTGATGTGCGGATTATCCGCCGCAAGCATTTTGATCTCCGCATAGGAAAGGGCAGTAGCGTCCACATCTTCGCAGGAACGCACGGGCGATTTGCTCGTCATAATCTGACTTGCGAATTTCTGCTTGCCCTCTACGAGCTGCCAGCAGTATGCGTCAAAAGTCCCTTCCGTAACATATCGGTACAGACCGACCTTCGGGTTTTCGTTGCCCTGCCGCACCGTCCGTCCGGCACGCTGCTCCAGATCGGCAGGTCGCCACGGGCAGTCAAGGTCGTGCGAAGCAATGATCTTGTTCTGCACATTCGTCCCCGCACCCATTTTCTGGGTACTGCCCATCAGGATTCGCACTTCGCCACGGCGCACCTTTTTGAACAGCTCCTGCTTCTTCGTCTCGGTATCTGCCTCGTGGATAAACTTGATTTCCGATTCGGGAATACCACGCTCGATCAGCTTCTGTCGTATATCCGTATAAACGGAAAATTCGCCTGCTCCCTTTGGAGTGGAAAGGTCGCAAAAGAGAAGCTGCGTCAGCTTTTTATCGCTGTTTTCCTCCCATATACGGAATACTTCGTTTACGCAGGCGTTGACTTTACTGCTTTCTTCATCGGGCAGCATTGGATTCATCATTCGTTGGTCAAGGGCGAGCTTCCGCCCGTCGTTTGTAACTTTGAGCATATTATCCACGCTGGAATCTACATTACCGCCCCTTATCTTTTCGGCTCGTTCGCCGAGAGAGGCGACCATTTCCTTCTGCACCTGCGAGGGCTTCACGGCGATGTTGTGATACTCCACTTCCGGTACGGGAAGATCAAGCATATCCGCCGTTTTGATGTCCGCCACCTGCTTGAACATCGCCATCAATTCGGGCAGGTTATTGAATTTCGCAAAGCGTGTTTTCGCTCGGTATCCTGTTCCTTCGGGTGTAAGCTCGACTGCCGTGACCGTCTCGCCGAACATCGACGCCCAAGCGTCAAAGTGCTGTAAATCGTGTTCTTGCAGCGTTCGGTACTGCAAATACCGCTGTATGGTATAAAGTTCTACCATTGAGTTAGAGATCGGCGTACCTGTCGCAAATACAACGCCACGCCCTCCAGTAATCTCATCAAGGTAGCGGCATTTCATAAAGAGGTCGGAAGATTTCTGCGCTTCCGTCTGAGCGATACCACCTACATTCCGCATTTTTGTGTAGAGATACAGATTCTTGTAATAATGGCTTTCATCTATGAAAAGCCTGTCTATACCGAGTTCTTCAAAAGTTACGACATCATCCTTTCTTGATTGATCGTTCAGCTTTTCCAGCTTCGTTTGCAGGGATTTTTTCGTCTTTTCAAGCTGCTTGACCGAAAAACGGTCGCCACGGTTTCTCTTTATATCCGCAATTCCTTCGATAATATCACTAAGCTGCTGTTCTAAAACAGCCCTCTGCCTTTCAATGCTTATCGGGATTTTTTCAAACTGCGAGTGACCGATAATCACAGCGTCATAATCGCCTGTGGCAATCCTGCCGCAGAAGCGTTTTCGGTTTTTCATCTCAAAGTCTTTTTTGGTAGCGACTAAGATATTTGCTGCCGGATAGAGCTGCAAAAACTCCGCCGCCCACTGTTCCGTCAAATGATTCGGCACGACAAAGAGAGATTTATTGCACAGTCCGAGCCGCTTGGATTCCATAGCGGCGGCAGTCATTTCAAAGGTCTTGCCTGCGCCAACGGCGTGTGCTAACAGGGTATTGCCACCGTAAAGGATATGGGCAACCGCATTTTTCTGATGTTCCCTGAGTGTGATTTCCGGATTCATACCACTAAAAATGATATGGCTCCCGTCATACTCACGGGGACGGATACTGTTGAACTTGTCGTTATACAGCCGTACCAGCTTTTCCCGTCTTGCGGGATCACGCCATACCCAATCCTGAAAGCCCTGCTTGATAAGCTCCTGCTTCGACTGGGCAATAGCGGTTTCCTTTTTATTGAGGACAGCTTTCTTTTTTCCCTCATCATCTTCCATATAGTCAAAGACACGCACATCTTTCATATTGAGCGTATCTTCAATAATTTTGTAGGCGTTGACTCGCTTTGTGCCGTAGGTATTATAGGCTTTCAGATTGCTGCGGTCATAGGATTTACCCTCTACATTCCATTCGCCCGTCAGCTTTGAGTAGTGGACTTTGATGTTCCATCTCGCATAAACGGGTGTATCCAGAAACTCATACATAAACTGCTGTGCGATTTCTTCCGGCAGCCAAGTTGTACCGAGCTGCACGAAAATCTCACTGGCAGTCAGGTCTTTCGGCTGTACCTTTTCCAGCGCTTCCACATTGATTTTGTAATCTTCGGGATAGACTTCTGCGGATTTTTTCGCCCAAGCGAGCTTTTCCCGCACATTTCCGGAGAGATATTCGTCCGCCATCAGGTACTTTTGCTCGGTACTGCCTCCGTAGCCGTACATCGGGTTTAAGAAGATTACGCCCTTTAATTCCTGATAGATTTCTTCTTCGGTCTTGCCCGTGAGAGAACACATATATTCCATATCCACATAGGCTTTTTCGCCCATAGATACAGCAAGTGCTTCACTGGCGGTATCAACAGAAGTAACAGGGGTGTGAGGCTTGATCGTCCGTTTCGTGAACATATCCGCCTTGCGTTCAAGCTCCCCGTTTTCGTCCAGCACCTCCAGTGCGGAAAGCAGGGCAAAGGAACTGTCCTGCGAAAAAGCGGACACATTCGCACGGGAATTGATCAGTCCGTACTTCTTGGAAAAAGTATCGTAAAGCGCATTTAACTTCTGCTGTTCCTTTTCAACTTCATAATCGGGATAGTCGGCAGTCTGCATTTCAATCAAACTGCGAACACAATCACGAACGGCAATCATACCCTTAATCCGGTTTTCAGCCGTAGCCGAACACTCCACTGGCGTCATTCGGGAATTTTCACGGTAATAGATTTTATCGTCCACAACCGTATAGGAAAAGTTGCGGACTTCGGGATCGGCGGGAATGGAATGATCTTCTTCGGTCAATTCCTCGTCCACTTCGTAATCTGTAATCTCTGCGTGTATATTAGAAATGGCTTCGTTCAAAAGCTCGGCAAGGTCGGCGTTTTCATAAGGGACAACGGTATCTTCCTCGCCGAATCTGCCGGATACAGTTTTCCATTCGCCCAATACCATTTCAGGGTGATCGACGAAGTAGGCGTTCATCTTCACGCCGTTTTCATCGGTGTTCAGGTGTACCCACTCCGGCTCAAGGTCAATAAGTCTGTCTCGTTTCTGTAATATCAAAATATCCGAAACGACCTCTGTTCCAGCGTTTCCCTTAAAGGTGTTGTTGGGCAGGCGAATAGCGCCGAGCAGGTCGGCTCGTTGTGCGATATATCTCCGCACGGCTGGATTTTCCTTATCCATTGTGCCTTTGCTCGTTATAAGCGCCATCACGCCGTCCGGTCTGAGCTTATCTAAGGATTTTGCAAAAAAATAGTCGTGAATTAAAAAGTTATGCTTGTTATACCTCCTGTCATTGACTCGAATATCCCCGAAAGGCACATTGCCGATTACAGCGTCAAAGAAGCTGTCGGGGATATTTGCTTCCTCAAACGGCTGCGCCGCTATCGAGGTTTTCTGATAAAGCTGCTGTGCGATACCTGCCGAAATCTTATCAATCTCAACGCCGTAGATTTTGCTGTCCTGCATTGAACTGGGCAGCATACCGATAAAGTTGCCGATACCGCAGGAAGGCTCCAAGATATTGCCCTCCTTAAATCCCATCTGTTCCATTGCCTTGTAGATCGAGGAAATGACAACGGGCGGGGTGTAGAAAGCGGTAAGCGTACTTGCCCTTGCGCTTTCGTACTCATCTGGTGAAAGGGCGGTGTAAAGCTCGATAAACTCGTCCGACCAAGAGGAATTGTTTTCATCAAATGCTTCTGGAATACCACCCCAACCGACATACTTTGATAGTATCTCTTGTTCTTCGGGTGTTGCAAAACGGTTATCAAATTCACATTCCTTCAGCACCCTGATTGCCTCCATATTCCTGCGGAAGCGTTCTTTTTTGCCTGCCTCCGGCACTTCGTGGGAAGCGAGGTCAAAAGTGTGCCTTTCGGACATAGGTATATCGGGGTGCAGATCAAAGGTTTGTATCCGTGAGCGTTTCTGCTGACTAAACGCAGGCGTTAATGGCTCGTTTTTTTCGGGTGTAGGCTGCTTAGCAGAATTTTGTTCTGCCATTTCAAGTTCCTCATCAGACAGATACACAAGATCGTTAAAGGAAAGGCTCTGTAAGCTCCTTTCAATCATATCTTCGAGGGAAGAAAACTGTTTGCTCCTGATAACATTTCCGTCTGCAAGGGTTTCAAGTCGGTAATCCACAAGATTAACTCTTGCCTGAATTTCGTACTTATCATCTTCGGTTGTTGTATAAGCAAGCTCCACATTGGAAAGGTCGGTATAATCCGCACCTTCCTCCCGTTCAAACTCATCCCGGCAATACTCATCTATGAGCGCTTTTGCCGTGTCCAGTTCGGAAACAGATTTCTTGACCTGTTCCAAGTAATCGTTTGCCTGCCACTCGCTCTGAAATTCCTCACTGACGCCTTCATCGTCGATATAGATGGCTTCTGTCAAATCGTCCCAAATGGCATAGCCTTCATCGGTTTCAATGACGAAAAATCGCTCGTCAGGCGGGAGCGTATTTTCTGACACCCTGTCGTTTGCAAGATAGGGCGAATCAATGATTTCTACGCCTTTCGGTTGTGGATCAAGGCTGCCGATAAAATCTTGCGGTACGGTGTTCCCGTCTTTATCCTTATAGAAAATGACGGTAAAAGGAACGCCGTAGAAAGTTTCCTCCTTAATGTCTTTTTCAAACTGATACGGGCTGGTGTATTCAACGCTTTCCCGCACCGTCCCGTCCGTATGCAAATAATCAATTCTGCCGACTGGCTGCGACTGCACCGGATCTTCCTTATTGGTCGATACGATGTTTCGAGTGCTGCGTCCTCCGTTTTCCAAAGAGCAGACCGCCACATCAAAACCACGGTCAAGCAGCAAATTTACATAGGTTTCCAAGCGGTTTGACGGAAAGCCACACATCTCCGTTCGCTGATTTCCACCGATGGAACGGGAAGCAAGATTCAGCTCCAGCGCTTCGCTTACGGTCTGTGCGTCCTTGCCGTAAACCTCAAAGAAATCGCCCATTTGATACAGCACAAGGCTGTCGGGATTAGCACTCTTAATTTCGCTGTACTCACGGTAAGCGTCCGTAAAGCTGCTGCGCTCATTCTGCTGAACAAGCCGCATAAAGCTGTCCTTGCGTTCCAAGCGAGGCTGCGGATTTTGCACAGAGCGATCCATCAGCTCAACATTCCAGTCATCTACCCGTGTAATTTCAAACGGCTTTCCGTCTAAATTAACCTTATCGCCGATTTTATAAGTGGCAGAGAATAACGCTTTTTGCTGTTCCTGTGCCGCCGCCTGTTTGATCCTTGCGACCACATCTTCAGGCAGACCGTCCACATAGTAGTGGATTTCGCCCTCGTTGCTGATATGAGCAATCGTCTGATAATCGCCGTTTTCTTCTACGGCTCTGTTCCAGACGGTAAGACCGTTTCCGAGATACCCCATACCAATGTCAAAGGCAGGTGCTTCAGCCGAATCAGCTTTTTCCTCCGGCTGAAGGTAATCGCCAAGTCCTTCGTTTCGGACAGTCTGAATATAATCGTCTTGCAGGATAGTGTCGGGAGTGATGACTGCCAAAACCTTGTTTTCCATATCCTCCTCAAAAGAGTAGGACGGACTTAGATCACGGGGCGTAACATAGAATTTTTTAATATCCCCGTTGTAGCTCTGAACAGCCTGCTGGAACTTTCTTAAATCCCCGGCAGTAAAAATCTCCTGCGTTACCCAATACATCTCATTGCCGTTTACCAAAGCGGTTTCCTTGAAACGCATATTATGGGGAATGAGCTTTTCAAACTCGAAAGAATTGAAACGAGGCTGCTGCTCTGTAACCGCCACTTGATTCGTTTCCTTCAGGTGGTCGTTCATCGGGTTTTCCCGAACTTTGCTGTCAAACTCATCCCGTTCCAATTCCTTTTGGAACAACGGGTACTGCATATCGTGAAGAACGACACGCTTATCATCAAAGGCAAGGATTTCATACTCGTCAGCACCCATATATACCGTATCGCCGAGATGATAGGCATACTGCGCTTCCTGCTGCGGCTCACTTTTAGCTGCCTGCACCGTTTCCTGTTCGGGTGGAGCAGAGGAGAGAATTTCACGATTTCTCTGTTTTTCGGCAAGTTCCGCTCGGCGTTCCTCCTGCTTTTCAAGCCATTGCGGATAAATTTCTTTTTCCTTTGGATTGAGATAACGGTCAAGCCGTATCAGTTCGGCAATCCGCTTTTCTACCTGAGTCCAAGTCAGCCGGATATGCGGCTTATCGTCCCCAATGCCTTTTGAGATTAGCATTCCTGTCCCGTCGTGCTGCTCGTCAATGCCTGTGCCAACAATAACGGGATAAGCACTGCCCCAACCGTATTCATTTTTCAGAAAATCGGTGTTTTCTTTAGCCGACAGACTCTTTTCAAACTGTTCATAGATACGGAACTTTCCCTCAGATATACCGCTCCCACGGGTAAGAATCGTATCAATGATCTCCTGAGAAAAAGAAAAAGCAGAGGGCTTTTCCTCTGCCTGCATATCCAAAAAATTCAGTTGTCCGTCCATAGACGGTAACGGCTTCATTGTATCCTGCAATTCGCCGAGCAGCCGCATTGCTTCAAAGTGCTGTGCGATCACGCTCCAATCATAGAAGCCTTGTGCTATTCGGTCTGCATAATTTCCCTCCCAAAGCTGAAGCACATTCTGATAGGTTTTGTACCCGACTCGCCGCCCGTCGCTCAAAATCAGTTCGGTATGGTCGTTATTGAAAATGCCCTTGATATATTCGGTACGGGCGGCGTTATCGGGATTGTGTTCATAAAAAGCACGAATTTCCTCTTTCGAGGCTTTTAAGTGAGGAGTTGTGCCGAGAATTTCACGAATGGTATCGTCCCCGCTAAAAAACAGCAGGCTTTTGTCCTCGTTGCTTCGGTCGTAATAATCTAAGCGAAGATGACCTCCGCTTTCACGATTTCCTGCACTCTGTTCCTCAGATTGTTCATTCCCTGCACCCACTTCATCATATCCGCCGCTTTCAGGCTCTCGGTCAAGCCCTCCTGCGCCGCCATCTGCTTCATCAGGGTTTCTTCCAGCTTCATCGCTGTCTGCTCTGTTTCTGCTAAATGCTCCGTCAGAGTGCAGCTCGTCAGAAGATTGTAGTAACGGATTTTGTGATGTTCTTTGAGAAATTTCCGCCTCATCTGAGCGTACCTGCCCAAAGTCACCTCCGGCTGTTCGGGCATTGTCAAATCCGGCAGACTGTAATCGCCCTGCATTGTGTATGTCAATTCGTCCATCATCAAAACTCCTTTCGATTTTGTTTTCAGCCTTATTGTATTCAGATTTTTCTCTGTCTGCAATGATGCGATTTTGCCTTTCAAGGGCAAGAATGGTACGGGAAATCTCTCCGAGTGCCATTTCCGCAATATCGCTTGCCGCAATGCCGAGAGCATTTAAGGTTTCGGGCGTGTTAAAATACGATACGCCGCTGAACGAATCGGGCGGATAAAGTTCAGCAGTATCAGCACCCAAACGGGATAACATCATATATGCAATACTGTGGGTAACGAGTTCTTCGTATAACTCGTTTGCTTCTCCTGCCGAAAGATAAGCAAGATCGCTGTCACCTCCTATCTGCATAAAGTCCTGCATATAGTCGGAAAGATTATCTTCGGCTGCATTTTGGGCAGCCGAAAGGACAGCGTTCTGCAAATCTTCTTTGTTTTCCAACTCCCCGAAAGTATTTTCAAGGGATTCAATAACCTCGCTTGTATATTCCGGCTTCATCTGCCAAATCGGAACGGGGCGGGAGTAGCGGCTCTCGTGCGTGTCGGAAATATCAAAGTAATGGATTAAACGCTGTCTGCTCCGATCAGCGTCCTCGAATACGGCAATACCTTTTGCACCACGGTTTACCCAACGACCAAATTTATCGTTCCAGCGCTCGATTTCCAAAACCGCCGTTGCGTCCGGTCTTTGAGCATAGATGAGAAGCTGTTCATCAAAGCGCAGCCGATAATTCCGGCAGGCACAGCGTAAAAAGGCTTGCCAATTCTGCGGATCAGCGACAACAGCGTTTGCGGTACGGCGGTACAGCTCGGAAATCAGGTCGTATTTTCGTGCCATCGGTTATGCACCTCCTATCTTTCATAATCTTTATGTTTCGGCTTTACGGGAACACCGCTTATATCATAGCTTTTAGGATCGGCGGCGGGTGTATCCCACCCGAACATTGAGCCTGCTTTCATTGCTTCCGCCTGACCTTTTGACAAACCAAGTTTTTGATTCATCTCATTTACAAGGGCGTTTGTTTCACTGGGCTTTCCTCCCTGAATGTCCGTGTGGTAAAATCCGCTTTCGCCCTTTTTGACAATACCAACACAGTTTTCTGTCTGCACAAATACATAGCACTGCTCCGGCAGAGAGGAGCGCAGGGGGATAACGGTATTTCCATTCTGCTCCATACGCTCGGCAAACTCACAGATGTGATAGAGGTTATTACCAACCTCTAAATGATAGTCGTCAATATATCGGCAGGTGCGGTCAAACTGTTCCCCATCGCTTAAAGTAATGCGGATTTTATCTCCGTCAGGAATAGTATACCTTTCCTGATAGTTGGGTGTGATAAAGCGGATACCACGGCTCGCTTTTTCGATATGGCGGTCGAGCCATTCCCGCACATAGCAGTAACAGTAAAAGTTATAGTCCCCACGGGTAGGATTGCACCGTATCAGGAAAGCGTGTTTTTCGGTATCGGCACGAAAGCCGTACTCGGTCGTATAGCTTCCCTGAAAAGCGCTGTCGGGATATTTCCCCGCATACTGCGCCATATCTGTGCGGCTTTTCAACAATCCGTATTCTTCAGAACGCAAAGTGTTGATAACCTCGTCCAGCTCGTTTTTGAACTCGTCTGTTTTCAAATCTCTCCTATGGTCAAACCAAGAGGAAAAGAACTCTTTGCCGCCTGAGCCGAAGTCGCCACGCAGATGCCCTATGCAACCTGTCTGTCCCTCTATCTGTGTGCTTTGTGCGTAGGTGTATTTGCGTTCTTCTTCCGTAAGGGGATTGATAACATAATCCATCAGCGTTCACTCCTTTCTCTGCTTTTTCGTAATTCCAAAAGAGTCTCTTTTGCAAAGTATTCTTTTCGTCGAATCATTCTGCCCGTTCGCCGTGCCACTTCACTCCATCCGATACACTCCAAATGGATATTATCATTCCTATCTCTAAACATAAATTGAAGTCCAGCGTTGTTATATACAATTTTGAACGGTTTATATGGTGTGTGGTCATCAGCCGGTAAGCTAACTGGATTATATCCATTGGGTGCAAACAGCGCATTTAACTTTTCTCCAAATGCCTGCTGTGACAAAGGTTGTGACTTATAAAGCTCGCATATCCTTTCCTTGCAACCCACAATAGGATTTCCAGAAATATCTAAAATGCCAATGCGGATTATTTCATCAACGAGTAATTCACGATTCGTTCCACAGTCAGCATATTTTATTTTTTCGTTAGTAACATCAGAAAGCATACTTACCTCTCTTTCTCGGTTGCTGTTCTTTGTTTCGGTATGTGGAATCCGTAGACTGCGGCGATTTCATCTCCAAGTCGTTTTGTTACCTTTGTTATATCTGCCCGTGTCGCTTTTCCAAAATAGATTTTTTCCTGTAAGCGTTCAATCTGTTCCGGTGAAGCAGTATCCTTAAACACACGGTACAGATAGTGATTTGTTCCATCGTGATGAACGGCGTCGGCACGGAAATCTCCGTACCTATCCACATACCACTCTGTCATATCCGTATCAGAATACAGGCAGTCTTTGATGTTCCCGGAATCAATCATCTTGTATCCCATAACTCTGCCGTTCCATCTACCGATGTCGCCGATAACAATAATAGGCTGAGAGAGCTGGACATTGAGATTTATCCGTTCATCAGAAAGGTACTCGCCATTGGTTTCAACCATATATTCATATAACTTGTGTTCGTCATTTGGATTTCCGTCAATTTCGTTGATTTCAAGAAAGTTTTTATAGCTCTCCCTCCAATCGTCAGGATTGAGATTCATATCGCTCCAAATAATGTGCCTATCCATCGTTTTGCTCTGACTGCTGCTCATCTTCAGCACCTCCCAAATAGGAAAAGAGCCTGTTTTTTGCGATCTGCTCCTGAAGCTCTGTGATAACCGTCATATCGGAAACGGATATATCGGGGATTTTCAAAATGCTTTGCAGGCTCAGCCCCTTCAAATCCTTTTCCGTTTTACAGCCGGAATCATAGAGCTTCGCCAGCACCTTTACTTTCTGCTGCAAAGCGGTGTTTGCGTTTTTCTTCGCTGCCATTTTCTTTTACCTCCCATCTTAGTTTTTAGCGTAGTCAGAATAGACACGCTGCATTTTATGCCTTGCCCTGCGTACTTCGGGGGAACAGCCAAGTTCAGGGTACTTCGCCTGAATTTTTTGCCTTGTCCTTCGGATACTCTCAAAGCAGGGGATACCGTAAGCCTTGTAATTGCTCATCACATCTTCAAAACTGAAATAGCTGATACCGTGGGTATCATAGATACACGCCTTGCTGACAAGCAGATACAGCTTCATATCGTCATTTCGTGCTTCGGGGTGTTCCTTTAACACCGCAAGCACTCGGTTTTCAATCGTTTTAAGGTTTCTCATTTAAGCCTCCCAAAATAGAAAAAGGGGGCGGAGTTTTTAAGCCCCGCCCCCGCAGAAGTTCTTACTTTTTCTTTCTGTTACGGATCTGCAAAAAGATAAAGCCGCCTACGATAAAGACGACCAAAGCAATTCCGATAATCGCTTTCAGTTCCATTAGTTATCCTCCTTCTTCTTTTTCTTAAAGCCGATGATACCGCAAGCCGCAATGCCTGCTACCGATACGCCCGCAAGGGCAAGCCAAAGACCGAGCTTGCTGTTATCTCCAGTTTTCGGCGTATCTCTCAGCTCATTGTGCATTTCAACGACCGTGGTAGAGCCTACCTGTACCGCAGCTTCCTTGTCAGCAGGCAGGATATACATAGCGGAAACAGAATTATTTACTTCGGAAATCTTGTACTCGCCGATCCGCAGACCTTCGAGGAAGATTTCGCCGTTTTCATCTGTTTCAAGGGTAACATCATATCCGTTTGCTCCGGTAATGCGGAAAGCAAAACCTTCCACCTTTCCGTCAGACGATGTTTTCACGATTTTTAAGTTCCCACGCATAGGCTCGTTTGCAAAGCCTTTGCCCTCTGTGTTTTCCACCTGATAGGTCTTACCGTCCGTGTCGATGAATACCTCGTACACGCCCTCGTCACGGATATACGAATCCGGGCTTGCTGATTCCAAAATGAAGTAGCGCCCGTAGAGCAAATCGTTCATTTCATACTGCCCGATTTCTTTTTCGGTCAGTGTGCCGATCAGCTCGTCCTCGCTGTCCAGCTCGCCGTTATCGTTGGAGTCCTTATAGACCTCAAACACAGCGCCCGTCAGTTTCGTATCGGTATATTCAGCGTCCACCTTCGTAAGAGCAATATTGCCACGCACCAGCTCATTGACGATTTCAATTTCAACGACTTGTTCATTCTCCGAGATGTTCACATCATAGACGGTTTCATTAAGGACGAATCCAGTCAACGGCTTGATCTCACGGATATACCAGTTTCCGTAAGGTACATTCTCAAAGGCGAAGCTGCCATCATCGCCGGATACGGCGGTCATCAGGGCATTTTCTTCGGTAAATTCCACATCATTGCTCTTAAACAGACCAATGAGCGCTCCTCCGAGTCCTTCGCCGTTTTCATCAACCTTTTTGCCGGATACCGAGCCGTAAATCAACTTGTTTTCCATCGGCTCTCCGTCATTTACGGCAATCACAACCGTTGCGGTTTCCTGTCCCGCATACTCAAATACAACCGGATATTTTTCACCGCTGAGCTGATAATGCTCGTCTGTCGCAAGCTCTTTTACATAAAAACTGCCCAAAGGCAGATCAGTCCCCACGGTCGCTCTGCCGTTTTCATCAAGCGTGATGATTTCAAGCAGTCCGTCTTTCGGAATAGAAGTGCCGCTTGCGGATACAAGCTCCTCATCGGCGAATAAGCCAAAGCTGATATTTTTGATTTCACCGTTATTGCCGATACCGAACAGCTCGTTTGTTTCCAGCGCTTTTTCAAGGCTGATTTCAACCTTCTGCCGTTCATTGACAAAGGAAGTCGCCGTTTCGGTTACGGCTACATTCTGTCCAGCGTAAATGAGTTCTACGGTATGGACTTCACTGCTCAGCACCATTCCATAGCCTGCCTTGACCTCTTTTACCTCATATTTTCCGAGGTAGAGTTCCTTGCTTTTTGCAAAGCCGGTTTCATCGGTCGTAACCGTATCGACCAGCTCGCCCTTGCTGTACCTCAGCGTACCGTCTGGCGTTACCACATCTTCGGCGGCACGGATTTCATAAACTGTATCGGGCAGCCCCTGTGTTTCATAGATCGGTTGATAGATAACGGGAAGCTCCTGCCCATTTTCATCTGTTCCGCCGCTTACCGAAACGCCAAAGAATACTTCGCCCGTCTTTTCAATGCTGATCGTGCCTTTCTGCGGCATATTGGTTTTTTCGACTTTTATCACTGTTACCCCGCTTTCCTCAGAAGAATTTTCTTCTGTTACATCAAAATAGACGGGTGTGGAATCAAGGACATATCCATAAGGGCTTTGTACCTCAACGATAGAAAAGCCCTGACCGTATGGCAGCTTTTCCGGCGTTACGAGCGAGCCGTTAGCGTCGGTATAGAAAGTGTCAACGGTTGTCGGGATAGGATAAGTAAACTCCATCGTGATAAGATTGCCGGACGGATCATAAATCTGGAATCCTGCGCCCGCATAGGGAATGGTCTTGCCCGTTTCTGCGTCTACCTTGACTACTTGGATATAGCTTTCAAAATTGCTGTTGTTAATCAGATAGCGGTAGGTCTGAGCGTCCTTTGCAATGAACACATCAAAATCGTCCATCAGCTCTCTGCCTTCCCAGCCGGATACCTGATGGACGGTATATGTGCCGTAAGGCATATCCTTTGTCTGTGCAAAGCCGTTTTCATCACAAATGAGCGTATCACGCTCGGATTCCTTTGCGTTTGCAAAAGAGCCTGCGGACTTTAGATACACTTCAAAAACTGCGCCTTCTTCGGGCGTTTCAATCTGTGTTTCGCCATCGTCCGTATGTTTGATAATGGCGATATTGCCCTTAATGACCTGTTCGTTTACATCGTTTGCGGTCTGGTTATGCTCAATGGTATAAAGCTCCGGCTCTGCACCGACCTTGTGGACGGTCGGATCAAGCAAATAGCCTTCGCTCGGCTCCAGTTCCTTAATCGTCCAATCCGAGCCGCAGATATATTCTTGCGTGACGAACTGACCGTTTTCATCGGTATAGTATTCGTCGATGAGCTGGTCGCCTTTGAAAATCCCGTATTTTGCACCTGCAAGCGAGGCGTTCCCCTGAGCCGTTCCCGTCTCAGCGTCGCTCTTGGTCACGGTAATGGTAAACTTCTTCAGGATATTCGTGAAATTGCGGGTAGTGACTTCATTCCACTTGACGGGTGCGGTCTGATCTGCGGGAACGACATAGCGGATTGCGGTATCCACTTCCTCGATGGTGTACGGCGTAGTGCCGCTAATCAGCACATCTTCAAAGGTCGCCACACCGTTTTTATCCGTAACGGCATATTCGTCCACGGCAATGCCGGAGAGCGAAGTGCCGTAAAGGTGGAAGGTCACGCCCTCATTGAAATTATCCTCCGAGGATTTGATAACCTCAATATCTCCACGCTTCAGCGTATTGTTGAAATTGACAGCCGCAACCTGCCCCGCAACTACGGTTACTCTGCGGGACTCCTGCGGCTCGTAGCGGTCATATTCCTGCTCGGTTACGGTATATACTCCGGGCATTAGGTTATCTACCTGAATCTGACCGCCGTTTTCTGTCTTAACGGTTTTATCAATGCCGTTACCCTGAATACGGAAGGAAATACCGTCAACTTTTCCGTCCTCACTGGTTTTGACGATTTTCGCTGATCCATAGGAAACCTTTAATTTAAGGAATCCCTTAACCGGATCATTGACCGTCTGAGCATAGGTTACGGTATCCTGCACACCGCCGTTCGGTCCATAGATACCGTCCGTCCAAGTGATAACGCCTTTTCTCTGCGCTGTTTTCTCTGCGGTAATCGTCAGCCCGTCGCTCGGCGCTTTCTCGGCAGTAATCGTCAACTTGTTTCCGCTTACGGAGAACTGAACGCCCGAATCATTGGACGAGAACTTATATCCCGAAAGGACATTGTTGCTGTCCGTCAGCGTAACCGTGTACTTAGAGCCATCCCATTCAAGCTCGATCTCCTGTGCGCTTCCCGGCGTTTTGGAAAGGAAGCTCGGCAGCTTGGAATGCTTCTGCACACTTGCCGCCATTGAATTGTAGTAGCTCATAATTTTGTCATAAAGAGGGTGGTTAGGGCTGATCTGATCCAGAACAGCGTCCTTGCCGCCTGTGCTGACCTTGTTAAAGTTTTCATCACGCTCGCCGATCACGGTTTCCCAAATGAGAAGCTGTGTAGCGACTGCGTGAGCCAGCTTATCGCCGCCCTCGTTCTGAGAACGCCACGAGGTTGAGATTGTTCCCGTATAGCCGTACTGAAAGATACGACCAATGAACAGCTTAATATCGTCAGGAGAAATGGTGTTGTTGTAGGACGAAGGGTAGTTGTCCCAAAAATCCTCGCCCTTTTTGGTAAAGCTGTCTCCGGACTGCTGCGGGACGCCGATTTCAATGCAGTAGCAGATATTTCCGTTGTATGATCCCATTGAACGGACTGTTGTATAACGGGAAGTACCTGTTTTCCAGCCGTTCATAAAAGTATGGCTTCCGTGTCCCCATTCTGCGTTGTAATTCGAGTCGCCGCTACGGGGGAATGAAACGAGACATACCTCGTCGGTTTCTTCTGCGGCATAGGCTGTCGTACCAATCCCAGCAAAGGAAGTCACGCACATCAGAGCCGCAAGAAACAACGACATAAGGCGTTTTGGTTTCTTTATTTTCATCTGAAATCCTCCTTGAAATGAAAAAACGCACCGTTTTTTTCGGTGCGTTCTCTAAATGGAATATTAAATTTAAGCATAGCCGATATAGATGTCATAGATTCCGTCGGAGAGTTCCTCCGCCCAAATCCATACGGCTGTGATTTCTTCGTCAGCCTTGTACCGATCTAAGCGACTGTGAATATCCCTTTCAAGATATTTGCAGTGCGCTCCGGCACGGATCGGATTATCCCAACAGTAAACCGCCTCGCTGTCTAACAGAAGCCCCACGCTCTGAGCGTAACCTTTTGCAAAGGAAATCCAGTAGTCAATGTCAAAGTCAGTTTTAGTTTCGCTCGTCGTTTCTTCCATTTCAGGCGGCTCAGGCGTTTCACTTTCTTTTGGTATATCCGGCTGCGGTGTGGATACGGAATGTTCGGTCTTATCCGCTTTATCGGGTTGTTCGGCGGACTGTGCCGCCTGCCCGCTTTCAGAAACAGTCTGAGGCTGTTCGGAGCTGACCGTATCCGTTTCCGTTGTTTCTTCCTGCTTTTCCGGCTCTGATTCCTGTACGGCTTCAGGCGTTGTTTCAACCTCCTTGCTTTCCTTTCCCGCAGGCGCTTCGGATTCAGAGGTGCTTTGAACACTCTCCGAAAAAGAAAACGGCTGCGGCTTATCTTCATTCGGCGGGGCACTGTTGCAGCCTGCAAACACGATCAGCAAAAGAGCCAATAAAAAAACAATCGTTTTTGTTTTCATTGCGATTCACTCCTTTTCTGCCGCCATTGTAATGCGAAACAGCGTTTCAGGCAAAGGTGTGAAACGAAGGTTAATCTTACATCATAGGGCATACCTCCTGTGTTTTGGAATGGTGCGTTTTTCTGAGATAGATTGAGTTAGGTGAGATAGCTGTAATCAGGAGAGATAGTTTTATTCTTTCGGATAGTGAGATAGTTTAGGGGTTGGAGTGTGAGGAAGGGGGAAGAAGAAAAACACACTCCGCCTTACCTGCTGTCACGCTCGGCACGGTTACGCAAAAACTTGTTGTAATGCTCCAGCGCCTTGCAGACATACTCCTCCGTTTGGTTGATGGGGATATTTTTCGGGATCAGGCTTCGCACCCTGTCCCCACGCAAAACAATCTTCTCACGCTGATTCGGCTTTTCCTCGCTCATAATCGCAGAAATCGCTTCTGTTGTCAGCTTGCCTTCCTCGAAAAACTTCCGCATACGGATTGCCTGATCATGGGACGGGGTACAGTCGTTTAAGTCGATTTCGTCCACCAAATCCCTTTGGCAGTCCTCGTTCAGATAGGACAGTTCAACAGCGGGACGCATTTTAATCCTGCCCTCGTCTACAAATTCGAGCAATTCAGGAACAAGATTTGTAAGGCGCACATAACGCTGGATTTGCGTTTGACTCTCGCCGCTTTGAGACGCAAGTTCTTCCCTTGAATAATTTTGTCCCACTGGGACTAAATTTTCTTTTCTCGGTCTGCCTGCCTGTCTTTTCATAGCGTCCAGCCGCATTTTATATGCGTGGGCTTTTTCCGAGGGAAGTATCTGCGACCGTTGGAAGTTGCTTTCGACCATTAAAATCGTCGCTTCATCACGGTCGAGGTCTACCACCTCACATCTGAGCGTTTCAAATCCGGCAAGCTCGCAAGCCCTTTTTCGCCTGTGTCCTGAAATAAGCTCGTATCTGCCGTCCTCCTTCTGCCTTACGGTAGCGGGAGTAATCACGCCACGCTCTTTGATACTTTCCACAAGCTGAAACATATCCTCATCTTCCCGCACCTTAAACGGGTGGTCGGGGAAATCGTCGATTTCCTCAAGCGGAATATCCCTGATTTTAGACAGCTTCGCTTCGTCCCGTTCCTCCTGAGAGGAAAACAGCTCATCGAGCGTGTTCGTGGGCAGCGTGAAGTCGCTCTTTCTGCCTGCCATCGGCTAACACCTCCTTTGTGAAACCGGCGTAAGCCTTAGACACCGGACTGTTCGGCTCATAGGCGTAGATACTTGTGCCTTTAGAAGATACCTCTGCGGCTTTTACGGCTGCCGGAATCATTGATCTATATATCCTGATATGGCTGCCGAAATTTTCCCTGAGTGCTTCCACTGTGCTTTTCGCAAGATTTGTCCTTCCGTCCACAAGCGTCAGAAGAATACCGTCGATTTTCAAATCGGCGTTTGTGTGTTTCCTTACTTTCGCAATCGTCCCCAAAAGCTGCGTCATTCCCTTAGCGGGAAGATACTGCGCCTGAACGGGGATAATCACGCTGTCAGCCGCCGTAAGAGCGTTAAAGGTAATCATACCCAAGCTCGGCATACAGTCAATAAGGACATAATCGTACTTGTCTTTTACAAGGCTCAGATAATTCTTCAGGACGCTCTCTCGGCTCATCGCTGTTACAAGCGTCATTTCCAATGACGATAGACTGAGATTGGACGGTACAAGGTCTACTTTTTCTTTATGGTGCAGAATACCGTCAAAGGGATTTTGCTCCTGCTCCGATATGATCGCCTGTAACTTCTCTGTCAGCGTTACGGAAAGGCTGTCGCTATCCCTCCAGCCGAGGCAGGTCGTTAAATCGCCCTGCGGATCAGCGTCAATCAGAAGTACCTTTTTCCCTTGCATAGCAAGTCCGACGCCTAAATTGACCGTAGTCGTGGTCTTGCCCACGCCGCCTTTTTGATTGCATACCGCAATCGTCTTGCAGTTTGACATCTCCGGCTTTACCTCCTTTCATAGATTTAGCCATTCACTTGAATTAAAATGAATGGCTATGTAATGATTTATCGTGGACACATTGCTCCGCCCTGAAATGGATGTCTTGCATAATTCGATAAATAACTTGGCACACGAATATCGTCTTTTTTTTTGCCATCATACAGCGCTAATCTTTCACGCTCTAATCTTTCTTTTCTTGCCTTTCTCAAAGCAATTTTTTCCTCTCTTTTCCTTATCGCTTTTTCTCTTGCTTGTTTCTTTATTTGCTCTTTCCAATTGTTGTAGCAAGAATAAATTTTCGATATGTTACCATACGAACAGCGACCTTGATAAATCGTTATATCAGACAGCCATTTTCGTTCAGCAAAAAGCAGGTTAGAAAAGCGCACCCAATATTCCTTTCTTCCTATAATAACTTTACAGGTGTTTTTCTGTTGGGTAGGAAAAGCCCTTGCTAAAATAAGTTGATTTTCTTTTGTTACCCGCAAAACAATAAATAGACTTTCAGTCGTTCCTGCCTGATTAAGAAAAAACATCTCACCCTTTTCAAACTGTTTTGACTCAGGCTCCGGCTTAGAAAACAAGAACAAGTTTCCTCTTATAAGTTGATTATTCATTTACTCATCTCCTTGATTTAATAATGTAAAGACCGCAGTATTTGTTCTCAACGCCCCCTGCGGAAAGCGATTCGCTTTGTACGGGAAGCACTAAGGTTACGGTTTGCGAAACCGTATCATAGGAATCTCACCTCTGCCGGGTACTCCGCCAGCTCCGTAGAGAAGTATCATTATCATTCTGACTGTCATTGCCATTTCAGTAGCAAGCTGAATTTCAGGTCGGGGATTCTCGCTCGTTCTCTGTATATCAATAGAAAAAGTCACGGCGTACCCACCTTCGGGCTATTCATCAGAACTAATGTCCTTAGCGCCTGTCTATTCAATTTTCAAGGTACTTTGAAGGGGGAAATCCCCTGCGGGAAAATAACCCCTTCACTCATTTGGACAAAGGGGGGCAAAATGCACACCCAAAATCGCCCCTTTTCCGAAAAAAATTTGAAAAAAATTTTTTTGACCTTGAAAATTGCCCTAAAAACGCAAAAAAGCCGCCTGCTTCTCCGTAAAGAAACAAGCGGCATAACTGCAATTTAGATGTATTGAACGGTAATCTTTTTCTTTCGTGCTTTTGTAAATTTGATAAGGACATCATCTACTGCGTCCGTATATCTGCCTTGCGCTATCAGATTATTTTTAAGGGCGATCAACGCCTGCAAAACTTGTCTAAACTCCTCGTCATCAAGATAGATATGAAATTGTCTGTCTTTCATCAAACCGTCTCCTTTATTTTTGCTGTTCTTTTCTCCATTCAAAAAACCTCTGCCGGATAAACGCTATATCTTCATCTTCATTCGAGGTTATGAAGATGTGTATGCTGCGAAACGCTTTTTTGATTTTCGCAGCGAAATCCGCTTCGCCGCTTTCTAATGTATATGGAATTTTAATCAGTTTGATCTCCCGTTTCCTGCAAAGGTATGCTTTCAAGGTTTCTACATTCTCTGTCTGACTAACCGTTTCAAGCGCTGCTTTTTCTTCAGGCAAATACATTTCAAGCGGTATGCCGATAATCTTATCAGTATCCGTCTGTACCTTTATGCGCTTTTTCGCTGCATAGTACATAACCGCCAGTTTCGGAAAAACCGTCAGATAGTCTTTTTCACACACCTTACAGCCTTTTCCCTCAATCGCTCTTTCTGAAACTTTTGCTTTCCACGAGTGTCCGAGCGAGCATTTCCACCACACACTCCGCATTGAGTTCCTTGATACCTTATTGGGGGAAATGTCTTTGTTCTTCTCATAATCCCATTCTGAAAGCAGATGTGCGTCCGTTGTTGCTAAGTCATTGTACCCTGTCATAACTGTCCGATCTGCACAAACGGGACATACCGTTCCTCTTATCCGTGCATATACAACAGACTGCCATTCATATCCGCACTCTCTGCATTTCCACCAAACATTTTTACGGGATTTCTCATTTATCATATCAGGAGTAAGCGGAAGATTTCGGTCTGACCATTCCTG
>OLQV01000164.1_pt1 | contig 70119 bp, 58 predicted proteins | sample 1672371 | NCBI WGS metagenome assembly OLQV01 (sample SAMEA3136676, study PRJEB25190) | human gut metagenome
AAAGAAAGGAGCGAGCAAATGGACGAATGGAAAACAGGTTATTCCTCATACGACCGCGACAGACTGGACGCCGCCGACAAGATGAAGATTGAGCGCGGTATCTATTTTGACACGAAAAACGCGGACATTTCCCCGCTGACCGCCTTACCTCTTGCCGAGCTTGTGAAGCTGCGGGAGGAAAGCGCGGTTGCGGAACAGACTGTTTTTGAAAATCTGAAAGTACAGGCTTCCGCATGGGAGGAACAGGCAGGAAAGACCCTGCTATTTGACAAAGCGATTGAGTATGCGAGAATACCCGAAGTGAAGCATACGGCGAACAAGTGGCAGGACGAGGACAACGACCGCCACACCATCAGCAACCGGGTATATAAAATGAGCTACCATGTATACGAAAATACCCGCTACGACAAGGCAGCACAGAAATCTATTCCATATTCCTATACGTTATCTTGGAACGTCTACACCAACAGCCCCCACGGATACGGACAGGCGAAAATCGCCGGACAGGACAGAAAGGTATTTGCTGACCGGGCAGCTATGGAAAAATATCTGAATGGGCGTATCAAGGCGTATGAAAAACTTTTTACGGAAATCGCCCCGGCTATCCCGCCGGAATATGCGGAACAGTTTAGGGTAAACGGGCAGCTCTTACCGGGCTACACCGTAGAGGGCGAGGAAATCAAACAGCCCGCCGCCGACATTCCCGCCGCTGCACCGAGAACCGAACCGGGACAGGAAACGGAACAGTTTGTAATCCTGATTGACAGCCACACCCGTTTTGAAACGGGAGAACCGGGCGGCTACTGGCTTTCCATGCCCGCCACAAAGAAAGAACTTCACAAAGCTATGCAAAGCGTCGGCATTACCGCTGACAATCCGCAGGATTTTTTCATTCACGGCTATTCTGACCGGGAGGACAGGCACATTGCCTTGCCTTATGACATTGTATGCGCCGCACAAGTGGACGAGCTGAATTTTCTTGCGGCACGACTGGAAACCCTTGACGCTGCCGGTATTGCCGCGCTGAACGCAGCCACGCAGCGAAAGAACGGTTTTGAGAATATCGGGCAGCTCATTGACTTTACCTATAACGAGGACTTTTTCGTGCATATCCCCGAAGTACATAATCCCCGCGAATTGGGCGATTATTACCTTAACAAATCCGGCATGGTGCAAATGCCCGCTGAATGGAAAACCAGCATTGACCTTATCGCCTTTGGGCGAAACGCCGCCGCACAGGAAAAAGGCAGCTTTACCGAATACGGCTACCTTGTGGAAAGCGGCGACGCATGGGAGCAGCACTTTGAGGGGCGCGATGTGCCGGAGGACTACCGCATTATGAGCTACCCGCAGCCGACCGTCGAACTGGACGCAGCCCCGGCAGTACAGGCGGCTGTTCCCGAAGCAACGCCGCAGGAGCCACGCCCGGTTATCCCCATTGTCTTAACTTCCGAGAAACCCGCCGAAAAGCTCAAAGAGATTACCGACCGTTTGGAGCAAGGCATTACGGAACTGTTCGACAGCGAGCGTTACAAGGAATATCTGCGCGTCATGTCAAAGTTTCATAATTACAGCTTTAACAATACGCTGCTGATCGCCATGCAGAAGCCCGACGCTTCCCTTATCGCGGGATTTAACGCATGGAAAAATAACTTTGGGCGAAACGTGATGAAAGGACAAAAGGGTATCAAAATCCTTGCCCCGTCGCCGTTCAAGATTAAAAAAGAAATGGAGAAAATCGACCCGCAGACACAAAAAGCCATTATCGGCAAAGACGGAAAGCCCGTAACCGAGGAAAAGGAAATCACGATACCCGCCTTTAAGGTGGTATCTGTCTTTGATGTATCGCAGACCGAGGGCAAGGAAATCCCCGACATTGCCGTAAATATGCTGACCGGAGATGTGGAGCATTACAAGGACGTTTTCGCTGCCCTTGAAAAGACTTCCCCTGTTCCCGTTGCCTTTGAGAAAATCGAGGGCGGCGCACACGGGTACTACCACTTGGAGGACAAGCGCATTGCACTTGATGAGGGTATGAGCGAGCTGCAAACCTTAAAAACCCTTATCCATGAAATCACCCATGCGAAGCTCCATGATATTGACCTTAACGCCCCTTTGGAGGACTTGGAGAACAGACCCGACCGCCGCACCCGTGAGGTACAGGCAGAAAGTATCGCCTATACCGTGTGCCAGCATTACGGGCTTGATACCTCTGATTATTCCTTTGGGTATGTTGCCGGGTGGAGTGCCGGACGGGAGCTTGCTGAACTGAAAAGCTCTCTTGAAACAATCCGCAGCACCGCAGCGGAAATCATCAACAGCATTGATGAACATATCGCAGAGCTGCAAAAGGCACAGGAACAGGCGCAGACTTCCGAGGTACAGGAAATCGGGCAAGACGCACCACCGCAGGAGCAGCCGGAAATCCCCGTACCCGACGCCACTATCAGCATAAAAGAAATTCAGGACTACGGCTATTCTTGGGACGGTATGTTTCCGCTGAAACAGGAAGCCGCCGAGCGTTTGTTTACACAGGACGGTATCGAGGTTTTCCGTATCTATGAGGACGGCACCGAGGGAGCCGTTACCAGTCTGACCGATTTACAGGAACACGCAGAAAAAGGCGGCTTGTTCGGTGTAGAAAAGGAAACTTGGGAAGCCCTGCATGAATACAACGCAATGAAGCAGCAGCTACGGGAAAGTGAGCCGACAAAGGAAGCTCTTTTACTCTATGGCAAAGAGGACAGCTACGGGATTTATCAGTTAGCCCGCGGCGACGCCACAAGGGACTTGCGCTTTGAGCCTTACGACCGCCTGCAGGCGACGGGACACACCGTAGACCGGGCGAATTATGAGCTTATCTACACCGCGCCCCTTACGGCAGACATTACCCTTAACAGCATTTGGGAAAAATTCAATATCGACCACCCGAAAGATTTTAAGGGACACAGCCTTTCCGTTTCTGACATTGTGGTGCTTCATCAGAACAGCGGGAACACCGCCCACTATGTAGACAGTATCGGTTTTCAGAATGTGCCGGAGTTTTTACAGGAGAAGCAGCCGCAGCTTATCCCCGACGAGCATTTGACCGGGGAACAGATTAAAACGCCGCGCGGCAGTTTTTATGTATCGGATATGAGTGTTGAACAGATGAAAGAAGCCGGGTATGGACTTCATCATCAATCCGACGACGGGAAATATCTGATTATGGGAAACGGTACGCGGGCGTTTGCCGTTGCCGCCGAGCAGCCGGAAAAAGCTAACCCGTTAAAACATATCGAGGACACTATCGAGCAGAACGACAATAACTTTGACGGTATCATCAACAACACGCCGCAGACGCCGACCGTGGACGCTCTGGAGCAGAAAGCAAAGGCGGGCGAGGTTATTTCTCTTACTGACCTTGCCGAAGCGATTAAGACCGACCGTGAAAACGGCAGGGGCAAGAAAGCCGCAGCGAAAGAAAAGCCCTCTATCCGAGCGCAGCTCAAAGCGGATAAGGAACGGGCGGGAAAGAAGAAACCCACGAAGCAAAAATCGCAGGACTTAGAAAGGAGCTGACCTATGAATAAGTTTGAAGATGTGGACGTTATCGCTTCCCTTGAAGCGATTATGAAACAAAATACCGCTTTTTATCAGAATGATTTTGACCTTGATAGAAACATTTTACAGAAAGCGGCGGCAAGCCCCACAGCCGAGGACAGGCGGCTTTTATGGTTTTCCCGCCCGTCCGGGACGAGCTGCTTCCGGGAGCGCGACGTTTTTCTAAAAGGCACAAGACAGCATAACACATGGCGGTTTTACGGGGAACAAACGCGCGATAAAGTCCTTGCCTATGCGGTGGAGCTGACCGGGATTGTAAACGGAAAAATCAAAGGCAATCTCTATGAGCTTGACTATCCGCAGCATTTCCGGCACGTTAAGGAACAGGCATTACCCGCAGATAATTACACGCTGCTCTATGAGCATGGAGAACGGGTGCAGCCCGCCGGACAGTATCTTGACGGCAATCCCGACCCGCAGCTTGGGAAGTTTGAACGCTTTGAAGCGCAGCCTAATGACCCGGAAGCATTGCATTTTCTCATGCGGGAGGAAAAGCGCAGCTATGACCGCTTAAAGCCGGGGGATTTCAAGGCGCATATTACCGCATTGCATGACAGCCGGATTGAAGCCGAAGCACAGCGCATTGTAGCGGAAATGAAGCGGCAGGACAGCCCTAACAGCCCCAACAAAACACATTTCATGGTGGAGCTTTCGCCTTACTTTATGCAGTTAGCTTCTACAAAGGACACCGACCGTCTGTTTGCTATGCTGCCATACAAAACACTTTCTTTTTCTAAGATTGAGGGCAGACATGGCACTTTTGCATTTTTAGACAAAAGCGAGGACAGAAGCCGGAATATCCGAAAAGCGCGCCCCTCTGTCCGGGCGCAGCTTACCGCAGACAAGAAAACAGCCGTCCCGAAAAAGGCGGCGGCAAAATCAAAAAATCAAGAAATGGAGGTATGAGCATGAACAGATTTACAGTTGAGGAAACAAACCTTTTGAGCATTTACCATGAGGGCGGCAAGCGTGAGGTCATGGAGAACATCAATGCTGCGCTGCCCTTTATGGACGAGGGTATGCGGGAACTGGCGAAGCGCACCCTTTCCAAAGTGGACGCGCTGACCGAGGAAGAATATGCGGTGCTTGCCATTTATGCCGCAGAGGAAGTATGAACGGGATTAAGCGGCTTTCGCCGCCCCAGAGCCGGAAAGTCAATTCCCTTGTGCGCCGGGAGTGCTGCAACTGCGATAACGGACACTGTATCTTGCTTGACGACGGGGACGAGTGCGTATGCCCGCAGCTTATCTCTTATTCCCTCTTGTGCAAGTGGTTCCAGATTGCCGTACTTCCCCTTGACAAGCTCCTGTATGCCGAGCTTTTTAAGACCGAAGATAAAAAGCGTTGTACCGTGTGCGGCGCGTCCTTTGCTTCAACGTCAAACAGTGTTAAATACTGCCCGGACTGTCGGAAGCGTATCACGAACAGACAGGCATCGGAGCGCATGAGGAAACGGCGCGCCCTTGTTACGCAATAAGGGCAAAAAAAGCCTTGATTGACAGGGCTTCCAGCGCGTGAAAATCACTTAGACGATACAGAATACCTTTTCCCCTCAAAATGGCGTTCTACTGCGTAACATTTCAAAGTCTGCACCCACAAAAAGACAGGGCGCGGGAAGTCATTACTGGCTTTCCGCGTCCTGTTTTTTTGCTTTCTATCAGCTTCAGATTATCCGCGCTCTGTTTCCTTGCCCCGTTCCGGTTCTTTCTCCTGCCGTAAAATGCTGTCTATGTTCTGCTTGATAACGTCGTATTCCCGAACTTTCTTTTTCAGCTTGCCATAGTCGGCGTAAAGGGCTTCTTTCTGCGCTTGGAGGGCTTCATATTCCTTTTGCATGGCTGCGAGGTTGGGGAGCTTTGTAATGCCCGACGCTTTCAGCGACCTTGCAGCGGCTTCATGGAGGATAATATCGCGCTCATGTCCGGCGCGGTATCGCTCTTTATTCTTTGCTTTGCGGTATGCGCCGTACACTGGCTTGGTCTTTTGATAGGTGGCGACGTGCTTCATCAGTACCGCCATATCCGCAAGCCGCTTTTCAACGCTCTTTAATGCGTCTGCCGCCTGTTCGCTTTCTGCCGCTACTTCCTCAATCCGGCTGACTAAATCCGTGTACTGTTCAATTTTATTTTCTGTCAAGAAATTCATGGTCTTAGCTGCCTGTTTCAGATTGTGGATTTTCGCCCAGTGTTCATAGCCTTTGCTCTGCGCCGCCTTGATACTGTTTTCAATGTCAATCAGCAGGCTAACGCCGCCGCGATCTGCGCGGGGAGCTTTCGCAGCGCGGGCGCGTTTGCCCTCTATACGTTCCCTTATGGCTTCCTCTGTATAGTCTGCGCCGAGGGTTTTAAGGCGGGTAAAGCGTTCCTGTCCGGGGGCGCGGCAGGACACATATTTCCCCGGCTTTATCTCATAACCCGCAGCTTGCAGCCGTTGTAACAATTCCTCAAAACTGGACACTTGGGGAATGAGTGCGTCAACGGCAATTTTCAGCTTGCCTTTCCAACTGGTTCCCGTTTTCTCCGCTTGATACTCTGCATAGCTCTTTCCCTTGTTCCCTTTTTTCGGGACAACGACGGATAAGCCGTTTTCCCGGCACAGCCTGTCGCTCATGTTCCGTATGCCGTAATAGCTGCGCTTATTGGAATTGTATTTGTGGTGGTCTACAAAATTGACCGCACAGAAAATAATATGATTATGGACGTGTCCTTTATCTATGTGCGTTGTCAATACATACTCATGCTGTCCCTTTGTTACCGCGTCGGCAAGCTGCTTCCCGATTTTGTGGGCTGTTTCATAATCCACTTCCCCCGGCTCAAAGGACTGTATCAGATGAAAGGCTAAATTGTTGCCTTTTTGGAGAGCCTGCGACAAGGTATATTCAAATTCAATGTCTGCCGTTTCATAGGAGCAGCCGAAAGAGGACACAAGCATTTTGCCGTCCGTCTTATCGGGATTTTGGATATAGTCAAGGGCTTTGCTCAACGTGCTTTTAATAGGCTTAATCTTTGTAACCGCCATATCTCCGCAAGTACCCCCTTTATTTCCTCTATGTCCTCTTGGTAGACGCTGCCCGTACTGTTTACGCGCTTTGCAATCTGGTTGACGTTGACACCGATTTTCTGTATCTCCGCTGTCATGGCTTTTATGTCGCTATGGTCTACTTGGATAATGTACCCGTCAATGGCAATCTTCCGCAGATACGCCGCCATGTTCCGGGTAGGGACGAGCTTCATTTTCTGCTCAATCAATGCTCTTTCTTCCTCTGTCACATAGAATTTGATTTGTATGTTTCTCTTGCGTCCATTCATGCAATCGCTCCTTTCCATTTCGAGGGTTTGGGACACTTCCCAACAAGCAATTTTCAACCGACGCGCCGCAGCGCAGGAGGGCGAAAATACGGAAAAGGGTACTCTTTTCCTATGCTTGCTACGAAAGTTTTTTATCTTTTATGCCCTTTATCCCCTCTACGGAGAAAAAGCAATTTTGCCGAACTTTTGCAAAAGAAAAACGCTGCAATCTCAAAAAAGATTACAACGCTTTCTAAATCCTATTCAGTTTTAAGCCGGACATCTCTATTCGCCCTCTTTTTCGACTTCGGAAATCTCTTTCGCTGTTGCGGTCACAATCCGTATTCCTGTATCGCTCATATTATCAAGAAGTGCGTCAAGCTGCCGCCGCTGCGTGTTCTTCTCCGTCGGCGTATCTAAAAGGAACTGGTCTACGGATATATTGTAACGGAGCATAAGCTCAAAGAAAATTTGCAAACTTGGGTGTTGCCCATTGTTCTCAATGTTCGCAAGGTAGCGCGGGGAAATATACATTTCGTCGCTTACTTTCTTGCGGCTTTCCTTGCGCTCTTTCCGCGCTGCTTTTATCGCTTCTCCAAAAGCCTTGAAGTCATATTTTTCTACTGGTCTTTTTGCCATATTCATTCACCCAGTTACATTTTACTGTTCCCCTTTCTTCTTGGATATGTCTACACACTTCCCATAACAAACTTAAATAGTGCCTATTTTGGCGCTTGCTATTATTCGCCGTACCGTATATAATTATACTGATAAACTTTGAAGAAAGGACGGGTGACTTATGGAATATATGTCTTGTGCAGGAGCAGCGGGCAAATGGGGCATTTCAGAACGACGAGTACAGAAACTTTGTGAGGGGAACCGCATACCGGGCATTTCAAAATTGGGCAATATGTGGTTGATACCAAAAGACGCAGAAAAACCACAAGATAAGCGATATAAAAGGCGAGGAGCAAACAAATGAATGACAAGATATTGATTATCGATGATGAAAAAGAAATAACCGAATTGATAGAAGCATTTTTGAAAAATGAAAGCTATCAAGTTTATAAAGCACATTCATCAAATGAAGCAATTAGAATTATAGAGAGCGAAAGTTTAGATTTGGCAATAATTGATATAATGCTGCCGGACGGAAATGGTTTTGACTTATGCAAACTCATTCGGGAAAAATATACTTATCCAATTATTATGCTTACTTCAAAAACAGAGGGTGTTGATCGTATTACAGGGCTGTCATTAGGAGCTGATGATTATGTTACAAAACCATTTCTTCCAGTTGAGTTAGTTGCAAGGGTAAAAGCACAATTAAGACGAGTACAGAATTATGATGGAAGAACGCAAAATATATCTGAAGCACTTGCCATAACAGGACTTTTTCTTAATAAAACTTCGCATGAATGCAGATTAAATGATGAAATAATAAAGCTAACCCCAACGGAGTTCTCAATTTTATGGACGTTGTGCAAAAACCGTGGAAAAGTTTTTAGCGCGGAAGAATTGTTTATGACTATATGGGGTGAAAAATATTACAAAAACAGTAGAAATACCGTCATGGTGCAAATCAGACATATCCGGGAAAAATTAAAGGATACGGGTGAAAAGCCCAAATTCATAAAAACGATTTGGGGGGTGGGTTATATTGTCGAATAGAAAATTCTCATATAAGTATAGGCAATCATTGTTACTTAAACATCTGATTGGTGGAATTGCGACTTTAATTCTTTTAGCGTCTACTTATTATTTGATTGCGGCTTTATATGATAATAATTTTTATACAATGCTTGAAAATCTGTTTGGACGAGAGTTCGCACATTTAATACACGATTATGAGCCAGCCGTTATAGTTTATGCGGTTACTACATTGGAATTGTTAGTGTGGATTGTAATTGAGTTATTATCTTCTCGTAAACTGATGAAAATAATGGATAACATAGATACTGTTTTTGATAATTCTGTTGATACTGTTGTATTACCGACAGAGTTTTCCGAACTGCAAAATTGGCTTAACTATTTGAAAATTCAAAACAGAGAACAACAACGGCTATCAGAAATTGAAGCAAAAAAGAAGTCTGACGCACTTACTTATCTGGCACATGATATACGGACGCCGCTTGCTTCTGTTGTAGGGTATTTGAGCCTATTATGTGAGGCTCCCGATATGCCTTTTGAGCAACGCAATAAATATACTCATACTGCTTTTAACAAGGCATTGCAGTTTGAAAAATTGATAGATGAGTTTTTTGATATTACCCGGTTTAATTTATCAGAAAAGGCGTTAAATAAAAAGAAATTAGACTTATGCTTTTTGATTGAACAATTATCAGATGAGTTTTTCCCGTTATTACATGAAAAGGAATTACATATAAATTTGGACATTCCAGATGAACTTATAGTATTAGTGGACGGTGAAAAACTTGCGAGAGTTTTCAATAATGTTATTAAAAATGCGATTATATACAGTTACTCTAAAACGGCAATAGATATTTGCATAACAAAATCCGATAATAACTTTCTTGTGACGATTACAAATCATGGCGAAACGATACCTAATAACAAACTTGAACACATATTTGATAAATATTTTCGTGCTGACGAAAACTATCAGGTAAATGAAAAAGGGACCGGTCTTGGCTTGGCAATCGCAAAAGAAATAGTACGAATGCACAATGGCTCAATTACAGTGGCAAGCGAGAACGAAACTACTGTTTTTACAATCACACTACCCATTGGGGAAGAATAAGAAAAAAATAAGATTTCAATAAGGAATAAAGAAACAACGATTTGCTTGTAGTTGGTATGATAATACCGATATATACAAATCGTTGTTCTTTTATTAACATGGAGGTGCTATTACGAATAACAAAGAAAAGATTTTACGGTTTTGCGCCATTGGTTTGTTCATGGCATATTTAGTAGTACTAATTCGCATTGTCCTATTTAAGCAAGTCGCATTATACAACTTGTTTGCTGCAATAGGCTCTATGGAACGGACAATAAGTATTATTCCATTCAAATCTCTACTCGATATGATAAATAACAATATATCCGTAACACGGATATTAGAGAATATATTGGGTAATATTGCTATCTTTATTCCATTTGGCTTGTTGCTTCCGATTGTTCAAAAGGATAAGTCAAAAAAGATAATACTTTACGGTTTGATTACAAGTGCGCTTATTGAGATAATTCAATATGTTTTCGCATTGGGAAGCAGTGATATTGACGATTTAATGCTTAATACATTAGGTACGGTTATCGGATATTTGCTATATAAAATAATACACAAAAAAGCACGCGCTGATACTCTTACTGCAATTTCAATAATCGTTTTAGTCACTGTTTTGGGTGGTTTTGCACTTGGTATATTATTTATAAACCATACTGAACTATTTATGTTATCAAGCAAAGAGATTGTTGTTGAAAATAAGAATCTTGTACAAGACTTTATTGATACGCAACCAACGGTTAGTGGAAAATTTGTCAAAGTAAACGGGAATGTCTTAACTCTTGAAAAAAGCATTCACAGTTCAACAGATACACGGACAATAATGGATTTAGAAATTACGCCAAATAGCAATATATATATTTGTTACAACAAGATAGATTATTTTTTCAGTACAATATCCGGCGAACAAATATCATACGAGAAAATTGAATATTCTGATTTTTTGTCACAAAACAGCAATTCATTCACGAAAGAAAATAATGTGCGAATATGGAGTTCAGACGGAAAAACGATTGATAATTTAGTAATCACAGAATGGATTGAATAATGGAAAAATCTGCCGAACGACGGCAAAAGAAAAAAAGCCGTCGTTCAGCAGACATATTTTCACGCGCCTACTCTATCGCGGCGGCTTTGATTTTTCAGAGCCGCCGTTTCTTTTCGTCTATCCCAAACCTACGACGACCCGACACCGTAAACTGACACGGCGGCATTATAGGAGGTTGCCGCCGTGTCTACTTTGGTATTCTATAATACCCATGAGCTTCATCAATTAAAAAAAGCATAGCTCCGCCACCGGGCAAGTCTACCTATGAGTATGAACTGTCAAATCATCTGAATACTGCTTACATTTCCTTTGCGTCCGTCTGCGCCTTGCAGACGGGCGCATTTTGTCTGTTCAAAAAAATTTTTGAAAAAAATTCCGAAAATGTTCGGCGTTTTTTCAAAACGCAGTATTGCCCCGCGAAAAGGGGGAAGCACCACCAACTTTCAACGAGAAAGGAGGTGAGAATGTGGAACCTGACCGTAGGGAATTTTATAAGCAATGCTCTTTTCAGAAGTATTGTAATACGGTACTGCACAATGAAGCCTGCGACGCTCACAAAGAGCTTCGCAAACATAAGGCAAAGGAAGTTACCTTTTCCGACTTGACCTTAGATGAAACCCGGCAGCTTCATACGTTTGATGAATATTTCAAACGGGAAACTGTTGAAACCGTCTTTGAAAAAGCCGGGAAGAAAATCACGCCGAAGCTGCTTCTTGAAGCAATCCGTACTTTACCGGAAGAAAAGCGCAAAGCCGTACTGCTGTACTACTTTGAGGGAATGAACGACACCGAGATTGCGGAGCTGTTCAATACGTCAAGAAGCACGATACAGTATCGGCGGACAAGCTCTTTTGAGCTGTTGAGAAAATACCTGGAGGAAAATGCTGATGAATGGGACGAATGGTAATCAACCCGGCTACCCGGAAAATGCCCTTATTCCTTATCCTGTCATTGTGGCAGCGACAAAGGGCGACCCGGACGCCATGAAAATGGTCTTGCAGCATTTCAGCGGCTACATAGCCCGCCTTTCCATGCGGAAGCTGTATGACGAGCGCGGGAACGTCTATTTTGGCGTAGACCACGATATTCGTGAACGGCTGCAAGCAAAACTGATGATGGCTGTCCTCAATTTCAGAACAGAGGAATAAACGCAATCCGAAGCAGAATGTCTTACAACCCCCTTTTCCATTCTGCTTCTAACGCGGCAGCACAGCCATTTTGAACCTTGAAAAAGAAAGCGACGCAAGATAACGGCGGCGCAGCATAGGGCAAATCAGATACGTTCCTTTTGCGCCGAGCCATGCGGCGGGTGCGCCATGACGTTATCCCGGCGGGATTTCCCCGTTGGGATAACCGAGCGACCAACACCGACGCCGGAAAACAGGCACAGCAGCCTGTCGGCGACAACGCGCAAAATACATAATGATACTCCCTTACAGCCACAGTCCGAGCGTTAGAAGCGTCGCAGGCAATGGGTAGGGCTGCGCGAGAACCGCGCAGGGGTGCAATTCCCGTGAGGTTGAGAAGCTAATCGACCGTCTGACGATAGCCCACTTTACTGATGTTTTTAATTGTTTCAACCATTGAAAGGGGGAAATGTTCTTATGAATGAAGAAAAAATGAACGCCCCTTGTGCAATAGGCACTAAAGGAGCAGTTACAACTGGCAGCGAACAAAGAGTACCGATACATCTTAAACTGACATTGACCATAAAAGAAGCTGCCGAATATAGCAATATTGGAATTAACAAGATTGACACCATGCTAAAGCAACCTAATTGTCCATTTGTACTATATGTGGGGACAAGAAAATTAGTCAAACGTCGTGAATTTGAAGAATATATCCGGCGTGAGCTGACAATATGAATATCTAATCGACAATTCTTGTTATTGAGATTGAAAAAACAGAGTCTTTATGCTATAATATATGCTTGCATTGGACTCTCTTTTGAGATACGAAAGGAGTCCGATATATGGGAAAAAATCTAAAAGGTAAAGAGTGCGGCAAAGGCATTTACCAAAGAAAGGACGGTTTATTCTCCGCAAGATACTACGCAAAAGACGGCAAACGCAAAGAGAAGTATTTTGAAACATTGCCGGAAGCGAAAAACTGGCTTGCTGACGCAAGATATGAGGAACGGCATAACCTTATCGTCACTTCTCCCGATATGACGGTAGACAAGTGGTTTACTTACTGGATTGAAAATATCGTTTGTGACCTTGCTCCGAATACCATAAGAAATTATAAAGAGCGTTACAAATGGAATATCCAACCCGTAATAGGTGCCATGTGCATAGCTGATGTAAAGCCCATGCACTGTAAAGCTGTTCTGAACCGAATGGAAACTACCTACGCAGGCTCGACCATTCGACAGGCTTATATCACAATGGGAACCATGCTGAAATCAGCAGTTATGAATGATATTATCGCAAAGCACCCGATGAATGGTGTCCGCTACACAAAACCCGTTCGTGCGGTAGATGATATTAAATACTTAACCGTTGAGGAACAGGAGAAATTCTTGGAAGCAGCGGAACGCTCTCATAATTACAGGCAGTACGCCTTGTTACTGGAAACAGGATTGAGAACGGCTGAATTGATTGGTCTGACTTGGGACGCTATTGATTGGAAAAAGCGGACATTGACAGTAAACAAAAGTTTAGAGTATCGACACAGCCAGGGATATTGGCGTGCGGGACCACCTAAGACGCAAAAAAGTTATCGTACCATTCCTCTCACAGATAAGGCATATTCCATTCTCAAAAGCTGCTATGATGAAAAAGACCAACGAAAACAGTCTGAAACATTGTCACAGGTTTTAGAGTATATCGACAGCAGGACAGGCGAAAATAAATGCCTTGTTATGAGAGATTTGGTTTTTGTCAACTGGAGAACAGGAGAACCCGCAAAAAACAGTTCCTATGACACACACTTATACAAATTGTGTGATGAAGCAGGTATTAAACGCTTTTGTATGCACGCCTTGCGACATACTTATGCTACACGCGCCATTGAGCGCGGCGTACAGCCTAAAGTGCTGCAACAGCTTTTAGGACACGCAAGCATTAAAACAACAATGGACAGATATGTTCATGTTACGGACGAATCACTGGTAAACGCCATACGCCAATTTCAACAGGCTACGCCGCCAGTTTCAAAAAAAGGGCGTAAAAAGGGCGTACAAGAAATTTAAGGAAAGGCGAAAAGCCTTATAAATCAAGGCTTTTCGGATAGGTATAAACAATTATGAAATTAGGAATCGTGGGCCTTCCGAACGTCGGAAAAAGTACACTTTTCAATTCCCTGACCAAAGCAGGAGCAGAGAGCGCAAACTATCCGTTCTGTACCATTGACCCGAATGTCGGCATCGTGCCGGTTCCGGACAAGCGTCTGCAGCAGCTCGGAGATTTCTATCAGTCCAAGAAAGTAACACCGGCTGTCATCGAGTTCGTTGACATCGCAGGTCTTGTAAAAGGTGCATCCAAAGGAGAGGGACTTGGAAACCAGTTCCTTGCCAATATCCGTGAGGTAGACGCTATCGTTCACGTTGTCAGATGCTTCGAGGATCCGAACGTTATCCACGTAGACGGCAGCATTGATCCGCTCCGTGATATCGAGACCATCGACCTTGAGCTGATCTTCGCCGACCTTGAGGTACTCGAGCGCCGTATTTCCAAAACTGCAAAATCTGCAAGAATGGACAAAGAGGCAGCAAAAGAGCTCGAATTCCAGGAGCGTCTGAAAAAACTGCTCGAGGACGGAAAAGATGCCATCCTGATGGAGCTGCAGAACGAGGACGAGGAGAAATGGATCGCAGAGTACAACCTGCTGACCAGCAAACCGGTCATCTACGCAGCAAACGTAGCAGAGGATGATCTCGCTGACGACGGTGCAAACAACTCCTATGTACAGTCCGTCCGCGAATATGCAAAAGAGCACAACAGCGAAGTATTCGTCATCTGCGCCGAGATCGAGGCAGAAATCTCCGAACTCGAAGAGGATGAGAAAAAAATGTTCCTCGAGGATCTTGGTCTTACCGAGTCCGGCCTGGAAAAACTGATCGCAGCAAGCTACCGTCTGCTCGGCCTCATGAGCTTCCTTACAGCAGGAGAGGATGAGACCCGTGCATGGACCATCAAAGTCGGAACAAAAGCACCGCAGGCAGCCGGAAAAATCCACACCGATTTCGAGCGCGGATTCATCAAAGCTGAGGTTGTCAATTATCAGGATCTGCTCGACTGCGGTTCCTACGCAGGAGCAAGAGAGAAAGGCCTTGTGCGTATGGAAGGAAAAGATTACATTGTCCGCGACGGCGATGTCATCCTGTTCCGTTTCAACGTTTAACACCAGTAGACAAGAAGTCCCCCGCTTCTAAAGCGGTGGGATGAATTGTTAAAAGAAACATAACGGCAGTGGCGGGCGGAGAGAAATCGGTATCCTCCACTGACATGAGGCAAGTCACAGTCGAACTATTTTCGACATGTCAGACTCCGTGAAAATACCGACTGTGAGTTGAAACAATGAACTGAAAATCAGAGAGAATAAAATTTATGGATATGGAAATTAATTTTCCCAATCTCGGGATTTATCTCGATTATGTGGGAAAAAACATCAGTATTTTCGGATTTTCCATTGCCTATTACGGCATCGTGATCGTAACCGGTATGATGATTGCGATCTGGATTGCCCAAAGAGAGGCAAAGCGGACGGGGCAGAACCCGGAGCAGTACCTCGATCTTGCGATGATCGGCATCGCAGCCGGTATTCTCGGGGCGCGGATTTACTACGTTATATTTGCCTGGGACTATTATAAGGATGATCTTTTGAGTATTTTCAACATCCGCCAAGGCGGACTTGCCATCTACGGCGGCATCATCGGTGCCTGCATTGCGGTGGTGATTTACAGCAGAAAGAAGAAACAGAACTTCGGCCTTCTGATGGATACCGCGAGCATGAGCATCGTGTTCGGTCAGATTATGGGACGGTGGGGAAACTTCTTTAACCGTGAGGCATTCGGTGACTACACTAACAACCTGTTTGCAATGCAGCTTCCGGTTTCCGCGGTCCGTGCCAATGAAATCACACAGAAAATGTGGGATCATGTGGTGACGGTAAACGGCGTCGAGTATATTCAGGTGCATCCCACCTTTTTATATGAAAGTTTATGGAATGTGGGTGTCCTGCTTTTTCTTTTCTGGTTTCGGAAAAGAAAAAAATTTAACGGCGAAGTGTTCCTGATGTATCTGATAGGATACGGCCTTGGAAGAATCTGGGTCGAGGGACTCCGCACCGACCAGCTTCTGCTTCCAGTGGTGGGACTTCCGGTTTCCCAGCTCCTTTCGGGGTGCCTTGTGGTGGGATGTACCATCCTGGTGGTATGGAAACGAAAAAAATTATCATCCGGTGGGGAGACAGCCCATTCTTAAGGATAAAACCAGTGAAAAAAACAGAATAAAAATACAGAAAAAGGGAAAACCGGCAAAAAAGGTTTTCTCTTTTTTGATACAAAATTGGTATAAAAAAGGCGGAAAATGCGCATAAAAATGTTGCATTTTGGGGAAAATCTTAAAAATGAAATAGAAAAAAGACCTTGCTATTTTCCATGAGTTGATATAGAATAAAAACATAAGTGGTAGAAAGTGGTGAAAAGTGGTGCGTTGTGGAGCGGATGTGGCAGTCCGGCTGCGGCGCGATACATGAAGTGGTGCGTGGGGAGACCGCCATTTCAGGTGATAAGAGGGTTTTCATTATGTTCATGGGAGAGTACAGTCATACGATTGACGCGAAGGGAAGATTGATCATACCGTCCAAGTTCAGAGAACAGCTGGGAGAAGAGTTCGTACTGACGAAGGGATTGGACGGATGCCTTTCCATTTACCCAAACGACGAATGGGCTGCCTTTGAAGAGAAGCTGAGAGCCTTACCACTTACAAACAAAAACGCCAGAACTTTTTCCCGTTTCTTTGTAGCAGGTGCTACGTCATGTGAACTGGACAAGCAGGGGAGGATTCTCGTACCGGCAACGCTGCGGGAATTTGCTGGTCTGGAAAAAGATGTAGTCCTTACCGGAAATATCAACCGGATTGAAATCTGGAGCAAGGAAAAATGGAACGAAAACAGCAATTATGATGATATGGATGCCATCGCCGAATCAATGGAAGAGATGGGCATTGTGATCTGATCTGTTTCGTTGGGATACAGGAGATGACCATGGAATTTTCGCATACATCAGTATTACTGAATGAAACCATTGAAAACCTTAAGATAAAACCGGACGGAATCTACGTGGACGGGACGTTGGGAGGCGCTGGACATTCCAGTCATATATGTGAGCGCTTATCTGCCACGGGGAGATTAATAGGCATAGATCAGGACGAAGCTGCGATAGCTGCTGCGGGTAAACGCCTGGAACCATTTCAGAACCAGGTCACGATTATCCGCAGCAATTATTGCGATATGGTTCCGCGTCTTGCCGAAATCGGAGTCACCGGGGTAGACGGAATCCTGCTGGATCTTGGAGTTTCATCCTATCAGCTGGATAATGCAGAGCGTGGATTCACATACCGTGAGGATGTTCCGCTGGATATGCGGATGGATCAAAGAAATGCTCTTTCCGCGTACGAAGTCGTGAACGATTACAGTGAAGAGAATCTTTCGCGTATTCTCCATGAATATGGAGAAGAGCGTTTTGCAAGAAAAATTGCACACAATATATGCGTAAGCCGGCAGCAGGCGCCGATTCGAACAACTGGGGAGTTAATCGAAATCATCAAGCGCTCGATTCCGGCAAAAATAAGGGCGACGGGCGGCCATCCGGCCAAGAGAACCTTTCAGGCAATCCGTATCGAAGTGAACCAGGAACTTACCGTTCTGTCGGAGTCACTGGACGGCATGATTGATCTCTTAAATGACGGTGGAAGACTTTGTGTCATCACCTTTCATTCTCTGGAAGACCGTATCGTAAAAAACATTTTCAGAAAAAACGAGCATCCATGTACGTGTCCGCCGGAATTTCCGGTCTGCGTATGCGGAAAGAAGTCCAAGGGAACCGTAGTAACTCGGAAACCGATCTTGCCGGGAGAAGAGGAAATGGAAACAAATCCCCGTTCCAAGAGCGCAAAACTGCGCGTCTTTGAACGAAAAGTGTGACGGCTCGGCACGAAGGAGACAGAGAAGTTATGGCCAGACGGGCAGATGGAAGGGTAAATTCGACAGATAGAACGAAACGTTATACGCCAGATACGTTTGAGGACGGAAGTGCGGTACGGCGTCTTGCAGCACAGCCGCAGGAAGCACCAAAAGAAGCACGGCCTCTGAAATCGGGTGTGAGCAGCCAGACAAGAAGAAACCGGGCACGGGCGACACAGATCAGCGCGGGCTACGCTGTTTTTCTTGCCATTGTCTGCACACTGTGTATCGCGGCGTGTGTTGCGTATGTCAAGTTGCAGACCGTGGTTACCACGCAGGCGGAAGACATTACCAGCAAAGAAAAAGAATTGAGCGATCTGAAGGCGGACAATGACGCCTATTACAATACAACGGTTGCCTCCGAAGATCTTGAGGCAGTCAAAGAAGCAGCACAGAACCGGCTCGGCATGAAATATGCAGATGAGTCCCAGGTAATTTATTTCAATGATTCAGAAAACAGCTATGTGAGACAGTATCAGGATGTTCCGGATGCGAAATAGGTGAAAACGTGAGTAAACAGAAACAGAATAAAAAACGAAGCGGGGCATTCCGGAGACGGAAGACAAGTGGGCGTATGAGTAGAAAACTGGTAGCACTCTTTTTGGGAGTGATGCTGGTTTTTGTTGCTTTAGCGATTGACATTACGTATGTGAATGCCACAAAGGGAGAAAAATACGAAAGACAGGTTTTAAGCCAGACGCAGCAGTCCTACGACAGCAGGACAATTCCATTCCAGCGGGGAGGTATCACCGACCGGAACGGAACGATTCTGGCAACGAGTGAGAAGGTTTACAACGTTATTCTCGACTGTAAACTTGCCAATACGACGGTAAAAGATGAAGAAAAGAACGATACCCATCCGTACGTCGATCCGACCGTAGCAGCACTGGTCGAATACTTCGGACTCGATGAGACGGATATCCGGGATCGTCTGACCGGCGAAACGACAAAAGAAAGCCAGTACCAGGTTCTCGCCAGAGAGGTCTCGATGGACGCGAAAAAAGCGTTTGAGACCTATGTGGACGAGTACGCGGACAAAAAGAACAAGGAGCTCGATGAGAACGAGCAGGCGGAAAAAGCATACCGTGCCAACATCCGCGGCGTCTGGTTTGAGGAATCCTACCACAGAACGTATCCGTTAAATTCACTTGCCTGCGATCTGATCGGCTTTACGTATTCAGGAGACACGGCAGACTGGGGAATCGAAGGGTATTATTCCAGTATCTTAAATGGCGTGAATGGCCGCCAGTTCGGCTATTACAACGAAGATGCGGATATGGAACAGACGATCATCGAGGCGCAGCCGGGCAAAAACGTGGTTACGACGATTGATGTAAATATTCAGAAGATCATCCGCACGGCGATCGAGAATTACAATGAGCGGATTCATGTCCAGAACGGCGCGGACGAATCGGACACTGGGACGAACCGTCAGACAAAAGCAGCAAAGAATATCGGCGTTGTCGTGATGGATCCGAACAATGGAGAGATTCTTGGTATGGATTCTTCCGACTGGTATGACCTGAACAATCCAAGAGATCTGACACCGTTCTATTCGCAGGAAGAAATTGATGCGATGAACGATAACGAGACAATGGAGGCTTTGAGTGCCATCTGGAAAAACTACTGTATTTCCGATGCATACGAGCCAGGTTCCACGGCAAAACCGATGAACGTGGCGGCGGCATATTCCCTCGATGTAATCGATGATGATACCCTGTTTGACTGTGAGGGGTTTGAGACGATTGCAGGGCAGATGATCCGTTGCGGAGCTTATCCGGGAACACATGGCGTACAGACACCGGCCGATGTACTGAAAAACTCCTGCAACGCTGGTATGATGCAGATCGGACAGAAGATGGGAGCAGCGGAATTTCTCCGCTATCAGGATATTTTCGGTTTCGGCAGTCTGACGGGAATTGACCTGCCGGGTGAGGCGTACGGCCTGGTTCACACGGAGGATACCATGGGACCGACCGAGCTTGCAACGAGTACATTCGGACAGGGCTACACCGTGACGATGGTACAGCAGGCAGCTGCGTTTTCCTCCCTGATCAACGGAGGCAATTATTACCAGCCGCATGTGATGAAGACGATCACGGACAGCACAGGAGCCGTTGTTGAGAGCAATGAGCCGAATCTGGTGCGTCAGACGGTTTCCGCGGAAATCAGCGATAAAATGAGAAGTTTCCTCCAGGGAGTCGTGACCGATGGAAGCGGCCAGAGTGCAAAGGTTGCCGGTTACACGATGGGAGGAAAAACAGGTACCGCACAGAAGTATCCGCGAGGCAATGGAAAATATCTTGTTTCCTTTATCGGATTTGCACCGGTAGAAAACCCGAAAGCTGTTGTTTACGCGATTGTGGACGAGCCGGATGTAGAAAATCAGGCGAACAGTGTGCTGGCACAGGAGATCGTAAAAGAGATCTACACAGAACTGCTGCCGTATTTGAACGTATTCCCGGATGATACGGACGGTGTGACGGGCGAAGGCTCCGAGACCGGAACGGATGATCCAAACGTAGCGGCACCGGTACAGGAAGACGATACGGAAAACAGTGCTGAAAACAGCAATATCGAGAACGGCGGTCTGACAAACGCCGAGCTGGATCTCATCAATGAAGAGTAAAAAAACATAAAAAACAAAAGACATAACCCCATAGCAGTTTCCATATAGTGTTATCATAATGGATTCGGCTATGGGGTATTCTATGCGTAAAAACAAAACGTATCACCGGAAAAAGGCGGTTCTTCTGTGGGTACTCTGCATGGGAATGATGGTCGGACTTGCCGGGCGGCTGGTGTATCTGTGTGTGTTCCGGTCCGTCTATTATTCCGAGAAGGCGGATGATCTGCACGAGCGGGAGCGCGGGATCAAGGCGGCGCGCGGCCGGATTCTTGATGCAAACGGGGAAGTTCTCGCGGCAAACCGCACGGTCTGTACGATTTCCGTGATCCACAGCCAGATCGAGGAGCCGGAGGCGGTGATTGCGATGCTGGTAAAAGAGCTTGGAATTTCGGAGGAGACGGCGCGGAAACGCGTGGAGAAGCGGTCTTCAATCGAGCGTGTCAAGACGAATGTGGACAAGAAGAAGGGTGATACCATCCGGTCGTACGGATACGCGGGGGTAAAAGTGGATGAGGATTTCAAGCGGTATTACCCCAAAGGGAAGCTGGCGTCGCGCGTTATCGGCTTCACCGGAGGCGATAATCAGGGCATCATCGGGCTGGAGGTGGAATATGAGGAAATTTTAAAAGGAATCAACGGAAAAATCCTGACGACAACGGATGCGCGCGGGATTGAGCAGAACGGCATCGGGGAGAGCCGCCAGGAGCCGGTGGCGGGAAGGGACTTAAAGGTCAGCCTGGATGTCAATATCCAGGCGTACTGCCAGCAGGCAGCGGAAAAGGCGATGGCAGAAAAACAGGCGGACAGCGTCTCGATTCTTCTTATGAATCCGCAGAACGGAGAAATCTATGCCTGTGTCAATGTGCCGGAGTTCGACCTCAACGATCCGTTCACGCTGCAGCAGGATACAACGGGACTTTCGGAAAAAGAAATTCAGGATCTGCTGAACCAGATGTGGCGGAATGCCTGCATCAACGATACGTACGAGCCGGGATCTACCTTTAAGATCATCACGATGTCGGCGGGACTTTCGGAGGGTGTTGTGTCGCCGAACGATTCGTTTTTCTGTCCCGGCTACAAAATCGTGGAGGACCGCCGGATCCACTGCCACAAGCGGACGGGACACGGAGCCGAAAACTTCGTGCAGGGCGCGCAGAACTCGTGCAACCCGGTGTTCATTGAAGTGGGGCTGCGGCTCGGTGTGGAAAAGTTCTGTGATTACTTCCGGAATTTCGGTCTGATGGAAAAGACAGGGATCGATCTGCCGGGCGAGGCATCGACGATTATGCACAAGGAGGAAAACATCGGAGAGGTTGAGCTTGCGACGATGGCATTCGGCCAGTCCTTCCAGATCACGCCGATCCGCCTGGCGGCGACGGTCTCTGCGCTCGTCAACGGCGGAAAAATGGTGACGCCGCATGTCGCAACGGATGTGCTCGATGAAGAAGGAAATGTTGTAAAGCATCTGAATTTTCCGGAAAAAGAAGGGGTTCTTTCGGAAGAAACTTCCAGGACGGTGCGCGAAATTCTGGAAAGCGTCGTTTCAGAAGGGTCTGGAAAGAATGCGTACCTCGAGGGATATTCCATCGGCGGAAAGACGGCAACTTCGCAGACACTTCCGCGGAGCGCCAACCGCTATATTTCCTCATTCCTCGGCTTCACCCCGGCGGAGCATCCGACGGTGCTGGGGCTTTGCATTATCCGCAATCCGCAGGGCGTCTACTACGGCGGAACGATCTGCGCGCCGGTGATCCGCGATATCTTTTCCAATGTACTTCCGTATCTCGGTATTGGACACAATTCTCAGGAAACCTGAGAATTGTGTCCTTCGCAGTCCTCATTTAAAGTTTTGCTTCGCAAAAGGAGGGCTGCTCACACCTGAATCACTTTCTTACGCAGCGAAACAGCAAGTGTTTCACTGCTGAGCGAACCGTAACTTGGATTATAAAAGAAGGTTGCGAAACAGAACAAAAAGCTATATACTGAATAGGCTGGAGAAAATATTTTGACATGCCTGTTCCGTACACAATCCGTACAAAAAGGAAGAGGTGCGTCTATGAAAAGAGAAATGATCCTGCCGGTTCTTCTTTCCTTTGGCATCAGCCTGGCGCTGGGGCCGGTTCTGATCCCGTTTCTGCGAAAAGTCAAAGCGGGGCAGAAGGAGCGGGAAGAGGGTGTGCCGAGCCACCAGAAAAAAGCGGGAACCCCGACGATGGGCGGCGTGATGTTTCTGGCGGCGTTTACCGCAGTTTCCCTCCTTTTCCGGAAAGAGGGAGCGGAAGTGGTTCCGGTGCTGTTTCTGACGCTTGGTTTTGGCCTGATCGGCTTTCTCGATGACTATCTGAAAGTCGTGCTGCACCGCAGCGACGGGCTGTACCCGAAGCAGAAAATGGCACTGCAGGCAGTGATTACAGCAGTCTTTCTGTGGTATTTGGCGCGTTTTTCCGGAATTTCCCTCCGGATGCGCATTCCGTTCCTTCCAGGCAAAGAGCTGGACGCAGGGATTTTTACGATTCCGTTTCTCGCCTTTGTGATTCTTGGAACGGTCAACGGTGTCAACTTTACCGACGGCCTTGACGGACTGGCGGCGAGTGTGACGATTTTAAATGCTGTTTTCTTTTCCGTGGCATCGATCGGCCTCGGAAACGGTGTTTCCCCATCCCCGCTTGCGGTTATCGGGAGTCTGCTGGGGTTTCTGGTATTCAATGTATTTCCTGCCCGCGTCTTTATGGGCGATACCGGAAGTCTGGCACTCGGCGGTTTCGTCTCGGGAATGGCGTGTTTCTTACGTCTCCCCTTATTTCTGCCGCTTGTGGGATTCATTTATATGATGGAGATTCTCTCTGTGATCCTGCAGGTGTCATTCTTCAAACTGACGAAGGGAAAACGGATCTTCAAGATGACGCCGATCCATCACCATTTCGAGCTGATGGGCTGGTCGGAGACACAGATTGTGACGGTGTTTGCTACAATCACAGCGATACTATGCCTGATCGCATTGATGGGGCTTTAAAATATGGAGGTAATCAAACATGATTTTCGCAGGAAAAAAAGTACTGGTTTTCGGAACCGGAAAGAGTGGAATTGCAGCGGAGGAGCTGCTGCACAAGAAAGGTGCTTCTGTCGTTCTTTACGATGGAAATGACAAACTCGAAAAAGAAGAAATCTTAAAAAAATTAGAGAGCCGTGACAGCGTGGAAGTTGTCTTAGGCGAGCTCCCGGAGGAGATGCTCGACAGCCTTGATCTTGTCGTTTTAAGCCCGGGCGTTCCGACGGATCTGCCGGTTGTCCTTAAAATGAAAGAAAAAGAGATCCCGGTCATCGGTGAAGTGGAGCTGGCGTATCAGGTAAGCCGCGGAAAAGTGCTTGCGATTACCGGTACCAACGGAAAGACTACCACAACATCACTGCTCGGCGAGATCATGAAAGCATATCAGCCGGAAGTAAAAGTGGTCGGAAACATCGGAACCCCGTACACATCCGCAGCACTCGACACGACAGATGATACCGTAACGGTTGCCGAGATCAGCAGCTTCCAGCTGGAAACCATCAAAGAGTTCCATCCGGCGGCAAGTGCGATCACAAACATTACCGAGGATCATCTGAACCGCCATCACACGATGGAAGAGTATATCCGCGTGAAAGAGTGTATCACCGAAAATCAGACGATGGATGATCTCTGTGTGCTGAATTATGAGGACGAAATCCTGCGCCCGTTCGGCGAAAAACTGATGACAGAGAAGAAAGTACAGGTGATGTACTTCTCGAGTCTGCGTGCGTTAAAGGACGGCATCTATTATCAGGACGGCGAAATCCGCATTGCAAAGAACGGCGAGACGGAGCTTCTGACCAGAACCGACGACTTAAAACTGCTCGGCCTACATAATTTTGAAAACGTCATGGTTGCTTCTGCGATGGCACTTCATGCAGGCGTGCCGATGGAAACTGTCCGCAAAGTCATTCAGGAGTTTGCAGGGGTAGAGCACCGCATCGAGTATGTCTGCGAGAAGGACGGCGTGGCATATTACAACGATTCCAAGGGAACGAATCCGGATGCGGCCATCAAAGGCATCCAGGCGATGAACCGCCCGACTCTGCTGATCGGCGGCGGCTACGACAAGCAGTCCACCTACGAAGAGTGGATTCAGGCATTCGATGGAAAGGTACGCTTCCTGGTTTTGATCGGAGATACGAAAGAGAAGATCGCAAAAGCGGCAAGAAGCGTCGGATTCAACGACATTATCATGGCAGACAACTTAAAAGAAGCCGTACAGATCTGCCACGACAAGGCAAATGCAGGGGATGCGGTTCTTCTTTCCCCGGCCTGCGCAAGCTGGGATCAGTTTAAGAGCTACGAGCAGCGCGGTGAGCTGTTTAAGGAGTACGTAAGAGCACTGTAAAAACGTCATATCAGGAAACTATCCCGCATAAGCTGAAAAAGAGCGAACGGCGGGTGTGGCGCGGATGCGGAAGGAAAAAGAGAAAAAAATAGATGGGACGCTGCTGGTGACGGTATGGATTCTGCTTGGCCTTGGCCTTGTGATTCTGTACAGCGCCAGCGCGTATAACGGCCGGGTCAGATTCCATGACCCGGCTTATTATTTCAAGAAGCAGCTCTTTGCAAGTGCGCTCGGTGTGATCGGTATGTATGCGGTTGCAAAAATAGATTACCGGCGGCTGTTTGCACTGGCACCGTGGTTTTATGCGGCTTCCCTTGCGCTCTCGACGGCGGTGCTCTTTTTCGGAAGTGAGTACAACGGCTCGAAGCGGTGGTTAAAGCTTGGCCCCTTATCGTTCCAGCCCTCGGAATTTGCCAAGATGGCGGTGATTCTCTTCCTGCCCTGGGTGATGGAGCACACGAAAGGCCGGTCCGACAGTCTCTGGTTTATGACAAAGGCGGTGCTGTGCACCCTGCCGATTGCAGCGCTTGTCGGAAGCAATAACTTAAGTACGGCGATTATTTTGCTCGGAATCTGTGCATTTCTGATCTTTATTTCACATCCGGGCTACCTGCCGTTTCTCGGAATCGGAGGCGCCGGCATCGGGTTTATTGCCGTTTTTCTGATGATGGAGAGCTACCGCCTCGAACGCCTTGCCATCTGGCGCAACCCGGAGGCGTACGAGAAGGGGTTCCAGACCATTCAGGGACTCTATGCGATCGGCAGCGGGAGAATCTTTGGCTGCGGGCTTGGAAAAGGCCTGCAGAAGCTTGGCTTTGTGCCGGAAGCGCAGAATGATATGATCTTTTCGATTATCTGTGAGGAGGGCGGACTGTTCGGCGCCTGCCTGGTGATCGCCGTGTTTGCGGTGCTGATCTGGCGCTTGATGGTTATTTCGATCCATGCGCGGGATCTTGGCGGAGCACTGATTGCGGGCGGAATTATGGGGCATATTGCGCTTCAGGTGATTCTGAACATCGCGGTTGTGACAAATACGATTCCGAATACCGGCATTACGCTGCCTTTTATCAGTTACGGCGGCACCTCCGTGTTGTTTCTGCTCGGCGAGATGGGGCTTGCCCTGTCGGTCTCGAGGGACACCGATTAAAAAGGCGGAAAAGCGCTGCAGAACGGGAACAAAACGGGAGTGTAATGCATACCGTAAAAAGAGAGGCCGGATGGGAGAGAACAGGTGGGAGTATATCAGATTCTCGGCGGAAGGCGGCTTTGCGGAACGGTAACAGTCCAGGGTTCCAAAAATGCCGTTCTTCCCATGATCGCGGCGGCGGTTCTGACAAAAGAGGAGGTCGTGCTGGAAGGCTGCCCGAAGATTTCCGATGTGGAGGATATGGCGGAGATTGTAAGAAGCCTTGGCGGAACAGTCTGGTGGGAGAGGAATGCGCTCCACCTGAACTGTGAAAAGATCGAAAAAAGCCGTGTGGAGGGAGCGCTTTCGAAGAGACTGCGCGCCTCTCTTTTGTTTCTGGGAAGTCTTCTTGCAAGGACAGGGGAGGCATACCTTGCAGGGGCCGGCGGCTGCCGGATCGGAAAGCGGCCGACGGACCTGCATCAGAGGGCAATGGAGCTTCTGGGAGCCGAGGTCTTCGAGGAGGACGGCACCATTCGGGCAAAGGCAGATCATCCGAAAGGAGCCGTGCTCTGCTTTCCGAAAAAGAGTGTCGGGGCGACGGAAAATGCGGTTCTTTTTGCTGTCGGAGCGGAAGGTGCAACAAGGCTGGAGCACTGTGCGCGGGAGCCGGAAGTGGTTCATCTCTGCCGGTTTCTTAAGGCCATGGGAGCGGAGATTACCGGCGAGGGGACGGAGCAGATTACCGTTTACGGAAGGCAGGGAAAGAGACTGCTGTCCGGCTGCCGGTATCGTGTTCCGGGTGACCGGATCGCGGCAGGGACGTATCTTCTGATGGGCGCGGCGACGCGGGGGCACCTGACGCTTTCCGGCGCGCCGCTGGACGAAATGGGGGCGGTTCTGTCCCTCTATCAGAAAATAGGTGGACAATATACAAGGAAGAGTGGTACACTGGTAGCAGACAGCAAAAACGTGCAGCATGCTGTTCCGTACGTGGAGACAGAGGAATATCCCGGTTTTCCGACGGATCTGCAGTCGCTGTATCTGGCGGCAGCGATGACGCTGGAAGGAAAGAGTTGTATCTGTGAAAATGTATTTGAGGACCGCCTCCGGACGGCAGAGGAGCTGCAGAAAATGGGCGGTACGCTGCAGATCTGCGGAAAATGGCTGACGGCCGAAAAAAGCCGTCTGCACGGTGCAGAAGTTGTTTCCCAGGATCTTCGGGGCGGCGCGGCACTCGTATCGGCGGCGCTTGCCGCAGAAGGATTTTCCACAATCCGGCAGACAGAACTGATTGAGCGGGGGTATGAACGGTTTCCAGAAACGCTCCGGGAACTCGGAGCCAAGATTATCGTAGAAAAAGAAATATGAGACAGAAAAAAAACAGAAAAAAGAAGAAAAACAGAAAAATACGGATTCTGACCGGGGTGGTGCTTGGCGTCGGCCTTGCAGGTGCCTTGTTTTTTAATGTGTTCAAAATCCGCAATATCCAGGTGGCGGGGAACACCCGGTATACAAAAGATGAAATCAAAGAGATGGTCGCGGACGACAAGTGGATGAAAAACACGGTGCTTCTTACGACGTTTCATTCGAAGGTTGATATGAGCGATATTCCTTTTATGAACTCCGTGGAGTTTACGTTTGTAAGCTATGACACCATCTGCATCCAGGTAAATGAGAAAAAAGTGGTCGGTTATGTCGAGTACGAAGGCCAGAAGGTCTATTTTGACAAGAACGGCATCGTGCTGGAGTGCGTGGACGAGGAGCAGGAAACACCTGCGGAGGGTGAGCCTTCCGACGGAACCGCCTCCGATGGAACGAGTGCGGATGGATCCCTTACGAGTGAGTCGCTTGCATCCGAAAGCGTATCATCCGATGGCACAGCATCCGAAAGCAGTACGTCCGACGGTGCGCTCTCGGCGGATACGATTAAAAGTGCACGTGTGACAACGACAGACTTTCAGCCGACCCTTTCCGATGTTCCGCTTGTAACAGGACTTACGTTTGACTATGTGACCGTGAACAAGCAGCTCCCGGTTGAAAAACCGGCAGTTTTCCGCACCATGCTCGCACTTACGAGAATGACGGAGAAATACAATATCACGCCGGACAGTGTGGAATTTAATGAGAACAGCGAAATTATTCTGCATTACTATGATACCGTGCGGATTCTGCTTGGAACCGATACGGCGTTAGAAGAAAAGATGACGCGCGTAGCAGCAATCCTGCCGAGCCTTTCCGGTCTTTCCGGAGAACTCCATATGGAGGATTACAAGGACGGCGACAGCAGCTTTGTCTTCTCGAAAGATGTATAAGAGGAAAGGAAAGCCGTCAAAAAAATGCAATAATCCTGAATTTTTTATGAAATACGAAAAAAACAGTTGATTATTTTCCGAAGAAATTATATTATATCTTTATGTATGACCATCAGAATATCAGACTATTTTGAGATAGACAGCAGTTCATAATCAAAAGGAGGAAGTTGAAATTGTTAGAGATCATGACAAATGAGGCAGAATCATCTGCAAAGATTATCGTAATCGGTGTAGGTGGTGCAGGAAATAATGCTGTAAATAGAATGGTGGAGGAATCCATCGGCGGCGTTGAATTCGTTGGAATCAACACCGATAAACAGGCGCTGACCCTCTGTAAGGCACCTACCATTCTCCAGATCGGCGAGAAGCTGACCAAGGGACTGGGCGCAGGAGCAAAACCTGAGGTTGGAGAGAAAGCAGCCGAGGAGAGCATCGAAGAGCTCAAACAGATCATGGAAGGCGCTGATATGGTATTCGTCACCTGCGGTATGGGCGGCGGAACCGGAACAGGTGCAGCGCCGGTTGTAGCAGGCGTTGCAAAAGAAATGGGCATTCTGACTGTCGGCGTTGTAACAAAACCGTTCAAATTCGAGGCAAGAACCCGTATGAGCAATGCGCTGATGGGAATCGAAAAACTCGAGGAAAACGTAGATACCCTGATCGTGATCCCGAACGACAAACTTCTTGAAATCGTAGACCGCCGGACAACCATGCCGGAGGCATTAAAGAAAGCAGACGAGGTTCTGCAGCAGGCCGTACAGGGCATCACAGACCTGATCAACCTGCCGGCACTCATCAACCTCGACTTCGCAGATGTTCAGACCGTTATGACCGACAAGGGTATCGCCCACATCGGTATCGGCGAGGCAAAGGGCGACGACAAAGCGCTCGAGGCTGTACAGCAGGCTGTTTCCAGTCCGCTGCTTGAGACCACCATCGAGGGTGCAAGCCACGTTATCATCAACATTTCTGGAGATATCTCCCTTATGGATGCAAACGATGCTGCAAGTTACGTACAGAATCTGGCTGGAGAGGATGCAAACATCATCTTCGGTGCTATGTATGATGATTCTGTTACCGATACAGCGAAGATCACCGTTATCGCAACAGGCCTCAACGATGCAACGGCGAAACAGGCAAGCGTATCCCGCAAAGAGCCGGCAGATGCAAGAAAGAGCGCATTTTCCAGCAGCAGCTTCTCTGCACAGGCAGCCGCTCCGGTACACACTGCTCCGAAAGCTTCCGCTCCGGTGCAGCCACAGGTTCAGGTGCAGCCGCAGGTACAGGCTCAGCAGACCATGACAAGCAATGTTCCGAAAAAGGACATCCAGATCCCGGATTTCTTAAGAAACCGCAGATAAGCAAAGAATAATAAGCAAATAACGAATTTGCATCGACACGCCGCAGACCGAAAATGTTGCGGCGTGTCGAAGTTTGTTGATCAAAAAAGAAGGTCATTCTTCCGAAAACGACAAAAAATTCACCCCCTTCCGTCTATAATAGGGTCTGTTAGAAATTCAGACCATGCAAAAGGCGCAGGGGGTGTTTTTTTGCACTATGAGATCTTTCTGGATCTTCTCTTTGCAGAGAATCTTCTGCTGAATTATACTATTCTGCGTCTTTCCTCCTTTCTTCTGAAACGATCTGCCACGCGAAGAAGGAGTTTTGCGGCAGCCGCGCTCGGCGCCGGCTATGCGGTGCTGTATGCCGTGTTTGCACGGTATCTGCCGGGTGCGCTGCTCGCCCTGGTCGGAATCGGAATTACAACAGGGATGGTGAAATCTGGCTGCAGAATCACGACAGTACGGGATCTTGCGGTGGGAATGGCAGGCTATATACTGTCCGGTTTTCTGATCGGCAGTGCATACCGCCTGTTCCGGGAGCTGATGCCGGGAAGGGGAATTCTTCTTTTTCTTCTTTCCGGGAGTGCCGCATATGCGGGAACGCTCCTCCTGCTGAAGATCCGAAAGGAGATGCTCCTGGAACACGCCAGGCAGGTTACGGTACAGCTTGTGCAGAATGGGAAATGGAAAAAAGTAAAAGGACTGTACGACACGGGCAATACTTTGCGGGATGCCACAACCAAAAAGCCGGTCTCGGTCGTACCGTACACTGTGATACTCGAATTGTTCCCGGACGAAATGCGGACAGGGATTGCGGCGCTTGCAAAGCATCAGATGGTGCCGGAGCCGGAACAGCTTCTTGCGCTGCAGCCCCGTTACATACCGTTTCGCGGACTGGAAGGCCGGGGCTTTCTGCCGGTGATCCGGATCTCGGAAATGATTCTTGTGACAGAACATACAGCCAGGCACATAAGCGGACCGCTGATTGCGCTTGGCGGAGAAAATAGTTCATCTCCCAGGGGCTATGAAATAATTTTGCATCCAGATCTCATGGAAGGACAGGAGGAATGAAGTATGCTGCAGGCTGCACTGCCAAACGGATTCCGGCTTCGTATGCTGCCGCGGTCCGTGCCGGCTGTATTTCGTCAGACAGGGGAAATTTTTTATATCGGGGGCACAGATGTTCTCCCGGCGCCTCTGGAGGGCCAGGCGGAGGCGGACGCGATCGCCGGGCTTTCCGATCCGGAAAACGAGACGGCAAGGAGCGAGCTGATCGAACACAATCTGCGCCTTGTCGTCTACATTGCACAGAAATTTGACAACACGGGAGTCGGTGTGGAGGATCTGATCTCGATTGGGACGATCGGCCTCATCAAGGCGATCAACACGTTCAATCCGGAGAAAAAGATCAAGCTCGCCACGTACGCGTCCCGGTGCATCGAGAACGAGATTCTGATGTATCTGCGGAGAAATAACAAGACACGGATGGAGGTCTCGATCGATGAGCCGCTCAATGTAGACTGGGATGGAAATGAGCTTCTTTTGTCGGATATCCTCGGAACGGAGGAGGATGTGATCTATCAGGGGCTCGAGCAGGAGGCGGAACATCGCGTGCTGGGAAGCGCAATCAGCAAGCTCTCTGAGCGGGAGCAGGTGATCGTGAAACTCCGGTTTGGCATCAATATGCCAGAGGGGCGGGAGAAAACGCAGAAAGAAGTCGCGGATCTTCTCGGGATTTCCCAGTCGTATATCTCGCGGCTGGAAAAACGGATTATGAAGCGGCTGCGGAAAGAGATTGCGCGGTATGAATAGAGCATAAAAATGCCCTGCCCGGAGGAAAAACCATTGTTTTGGTCCCGGGCAGGACATGATTTGCTGCTTGTTTTAAGAAATGATCGTTTTATCGTGTTTCAAAACGGCATACGCTGCAGGCGTGCGGAGCAAGAGAAGCAGAAAAACCGCCGTTTAAAGAAAGTGCTTTACCGCTCCAGAGTTCTTTCGCCGCAACAGACTCCAGTGGGCAGTCTGCATCGGCAAGTGTGGAAGAAACCGTCTGCGGTGCATCCGAAAGATTAAAAAGTGCAACGTAGGTTGTTCCGGTTGTGTCATCCTTTGCATACCACACAGCTTCATTGTCTGTACGCGTGATCTGATGCGGACGAACGGACGGAGGCAGCATCGCGAGAATATCCGTGTTCGTAAGAAGTGCCAGTGTATCGTCATCGAGAAGCGTCATTTCGGCACCGAGCATCAGTGGAGAGCCGAAGAGACACCAGAGTGTCATCATCGTTTTCTGCTCATCCGGGGTAAAATACGTATGATGTTCTGTAGCAAAACCTTTTCCGAGTTCGCCAAGCGGCAGCATATCACAGTCCGGATAACAGCCGGCAGAGACGTGGCTCTGCCAGAGCTCGCAACGCTGGAACATATCCTTTAACTGTGCCCAGTTGTCCCAGAAATCATCGGTGATGCGCCAGAGATTCGCGTGCTTTTCATAGAACCATGCTTTCTCTATGAGCGCAGGTCCCGGAGACAGAGAGAGGACGATCGGCCGTCCGCATTTTTGGATGGCATTCGAGAGCATCTCGATCTCATGCGCAGCTGCAAACGGATTTTTGTGCATGTTGGTATTACAGATATCATCGCATTTAATGTAATCAACACCCCAGGAAGCGTAGAGCTCCAGCAGGGAATCATAGTAAAGCTGTCCTTCCGGAAGATCGCGTACACCGTACATATCCGGATTCCAGCCGCAGATGACCGTAGGATCGGCAACGTGTTCAGCACCAAGAGAACTGTTCTTGATCTTTCCGTGATGATGTGCAGCGATTCGCGGAATACCGCGCATGATGTGAATTCCGAATTTCAGCCCCAGACTGTGTACATAGTCGGCAAGTGGTTTAAAGCCGGAACCGTCTGCAGAAGATGGAAAACGTTCGGGATCCGGCAGCAGACGGGAGTATTCGTCCATTTCCAGTTCAGAGAATGGAATATACTGATACCGGTCGCGCATGGAACCGGCCTTTTTTGCATACCACTGGATATCCACTACAATATACTCCCAGCCATATGCTTTTAAGTGCTTTGCCATATAGTCGGCATTTGCCTTTACCGCAGCCTCGTCCACGGTTGTATCATAGTAATCGTAGCTGTTCCAGCCCATCGGTGGGGTTGGTGCACATGTATTTTTGTTTGTCAGATGCATAAGAAAAAACTCCTTTCTAAAGCAATGCTTGTTTTTTTCTGATAAGAAAAGTATAATAAAGGACATAGTGCAAAACAAGAAGACAAACCGGATAAAAGAGGTAATTTTTTGATGGAAGATCTGATCGGAGTATATGGAATCCTGGATCTGGATCACTGGCCGAACGCTCCGTTTTTGCTGCTGGACGGCGGGGTGGAAAAGAGATGGAAGGAACCGTATGCATTTCATAATACAGACCGCGGAACATATTCCGGATGGCTGATGCAGTATACGCTTTCGGGAACAGGATGGTTTGAAAAAAACGGAAAAACGTATGAAATGCGTCCCGGGAGAGGATTTTTGTGTCAGATTCCGGAGAATAGCAGATATTATCTGCATCCGGAATCCGAAGAACCATGGATTTTTCTGTATTTTCATTTTCGTGGAAGTGCAGTGTCCTATGCGGCAGAACGACTGTTTGAAAAAACAGGAGATGTTTTTTATGCGGATGCAGATAGCGAGCCAATTCGGACTGCACTGCAGATGCATCGAAAACTGAAAAACGGTTACCGGTCGGAACCGTATGAATGCGGTGTGTTTTTGTATCAGTTTTTTTGTTCTCTTCTGCGGGAGGTACAGCGTCCGGAGCGGAAGCAGACACATTTTTTTGTTCGGGAAGCGATACGGCAGATGGATACCGACTGCGCATCTGTGCAGGGGATTGAACAGCTGGCAGAACAGAGCCGGGTTTCCTTTGCCCATTTTACGAGATGCTTCCGGGAGGAAACAGGCGTTTCTCCCATGCAGTATCTTCAGGAAGCGAGAATTCGCAAAGCGATGACGCTGCTCTTGAATACCGGAAAGAGTGTGGAAGAGATTGCAGCAGAAACCGGATTTTCCAGTGGAAACTATTTTGGAAAAGTATTCCGTCACCATATGGGAATCTCGCCGTCGGCATACCGGAAAGAACGGCAGAACGGTGCTGTCTGAAGTCTTGGTTTTGTACGAAGATGTACTTGCGGAGAAATTCCGGGAGTATGGAAGAAAAAAGGGAGGAACAAAAAGAAATGGAACGAGAAACATTCCAATCGCGCCTTGGCTTTCTTCTGCTTTCGGCAGGATGTGCCATCGGCATCGGAAATGTATGGAAATTTCCGTATATGGTAGGAAACAACGGAGGCGGCATTTTCGTGCTGTTTTACCTGCTGTTCCTTGCCATCATGGGAGTTCCGATTCTGTCGATGGAGCTTGCCATCGGAAGAGGAAGCAAAAAGAGTACCGTGCGCGCGTATGGGGAACTGGAAAAGAAAGGGCAGAAGTGGCATATCCACGGATACGTTGCCCTCATCGGAAACTATCTGCTGATGATGTTCTACACCGTCGTTGCAGGCTGGATGCTGTACTATTTCTACAGCTTTTTAATCGGAAAATTCAGCGGCCTGACAGGCGACGCCGTAACCGGAAAATTCAACGAGATGCTTTCATCTCCGTCGATTCTTGTCATTACCATGCTGATTATTACAATTGCAGGCTTTCTGATCTGTTCGGTGGGTCTGCAGAACGGCGTGGAGCGTGTTACAAAGGTGATGATGATCGTGTTGATGGTCATCATGATTTTCCTTGCGGTTTACAGCTTTACGATGCCGGGTGCCAAAGAGGGACTGAAATTCTATCTGGTGCCGGATATGCAGCAGATCGAACAGGTGGGACTGTTCCACATTATCACAAACGCGATGAGCCAGGCATTTTTTACGCTGAGCCTTGGTATCGGCGCGATGCTGATTTTCGGCAGCTACTTAAACGGCGGAAAATCCCTGCTCGGCGAGGCAGTCAGCATTGCAGCGCTCGATACGTTTGTAGCGATTACCGCAGGCCTCATCATTTTCCCGGCGTGCTTCTCCTACAACGTACAGCCGGACAGCGGCCCGAAGCTGATCTTTATGACGCTGCCGCACATTTTCACCTCGATGAAGGGCGGACGGATTTTCGGAAGCTTCTTCTTCCTGTTCCTGTTCTTTGCGGCGCTGTCTACCATCATCGCTGTATTTGAGAATATCATGTGCTGTTTTTCTGAGATTTTCGGCGTTTCCAGAAAACAGTCAGCCATCATCAACTGCATTCTGGTGATCTTAGGATCCCTGCCGTGTGCACTCGGCTACAATGTGTGGTCCGGATTCCAGCCGCTCGGCGCAGGAAGCACCGTTCTTGATCTTGAGGACTTTATCGTCAGCAACCTTCTGCTGCCGGTCGGCTCTCTGATTTACCTTCTGTTCTGTACTTCAAAATGGGGCTGGGGCTTCAAAAACTACCAGGCAGAGGCAAATAAGGGCGGGGGCCTGAAAGTGCCGGACTGGGTACGGGTTTATCTTTCTTATATTCTGCCGTTGCTGCTTCTGGTATTAATTGTCCAGGGACTGATCGGATAAGACAGGAACAAAAAGGTCAATATCAGACGAAAAAAAGATAAGAAAAGAACTGGAAAAAAAGCCAGGAATACGAGATAATAAAAGACAAGAGACCAGAACAGGTGCCGGGACCCGGAAGTATCAGGTGTCCCGGCACTTGTCGGATCAGAAAGGATACAGGAGAAAGGGGAACAAAATGGGAAAATTTACACCACTGGATTTCGAAAAATACGCAGCGCTTGCCCGTCAGGCAGCAGCAGAGGGATGTGTCCTTCTGAAAAATGACAACGAGGCGCTTCCGCTTCGCAAGGGGGATAAAGTAGCCGTTTTCGGAAGAATTGCATTCCATTATTATAAGAGCGGACTGGGCTCCGGCGGACTCGTCAACACCAAATATGTGGTTGGCATTCTGGATGCCTTAAAAGAAGAAAAAGACATCACGCTCGATGAGAATCTTCTTGGAACATATGAGAAATGGATCGAGGAAAATCCATACGACGAAGGCCAGGGCTGGGGAAAAGTGCCGTGGTCCCAGAAAGAGATGGAGCTCACCGACGAGATTGTGGAGAGCGCAAAAGGCGCCGATGCAGCTATTGTTGTTGTAGGCCGTACCGCAGGTGAGGACCAGGACAACAAAAACGAGGCGGGCAGTTATCTCTTGACAGATACCGAGCGTGAGATGGTAGAGAAAGTCAGCAAAGCGTTTGCAAGAACGATCGTTGTGCTGAATGTCGGAAATATCATCGACATGAAATGGGTGAAAGAGTGCAATCCTGCAGCCGTTCTCTACGTATGGCAGGGCGGTCAGGAAGGTGGAAACGGCGTTGCCGATGTGCTGATGGGAAGAGTCAGCCCGTGCGGTAAACTGACGGATACCATCGCAGAAAATATTGAGGATTATCCGTCGACCAGCTGCTTTGGCGATCTGGTAAGAAACGAATACAAAGAGGATATCTATGTAGGATACCGCTACTTTGAGACTTTTGCAAAAGACAAAGTATTATATCCGTTCGGATTTGGTCTTTCCTACACAACCTTTACAGTAACCGCAGAGGCGAAAGAGAAAGACGTCGATCAGGTAACCGTAACGGCAACCGTAGAGAATACCGGAAAAACGGCCGGTAAAGAAGTTGTTCAGGTATACATAAAAGCTCCACAGGGCGTTCTTGGAAAACCGGCCCGCGCACTCGTCGGCTTTGCAAAGACCGGTATTTTAGCTCCTGGAGCAAAAGAGACCGTGACCATCAATGTGGCAAAAGAAAGCTTCGCATCCTATGATGACAGCGGTGCAACGGGACACAAATCCTGCTACGTACTCGAAGAGGGCAGCTATGAGTTTTATGTCGGAAGCGATGTCAGAAGTGCAGCTTTCGCAGGCGCTTACGAGCAGCCGTTTAAAGTTGTTGAGACGCTGACCGAGGCAATGGCGCCGGTCGAAGCGTTTGAGCGTATGAAAGCCGTTGCAGGTGAGGACGGCACATTAAAACCGGGATACGAGGCAGCTCCGCTGCGCACCGTAGATCCGGCAAAACGCATGAAAGAGAACCGCATGGAGCCGATTCCGTACACCGGAGACAAAGGCTATAAGCTGGGCGATGTGCTGGATAAGAAAGTAACCATGGAAGAATTCGTGGCACAGCTTTCCGATGATGATCTGATCTGCATGTTCCGCGGCGAGGGTATGTGCAGCCCGAAAGTAACGCCTGGAACCGCAGCTGCTTTTGGCGGCCTGACACCGGAATTACAGGAGTTTGGCATTCCGGCATCCTGCTGTACCGACGGTCCTTCCGGACTTCGTTTTGACTGCGGAACAAAAGCCTTCTCCATGCCAAACGGTACGCTGCTTGGCTGTACGTTCGATCTTCCGCTGGTAGAAGACCTGTACGAGATGGCAGGACGCGAAATGAGACAGAACCGTGTTGATGCGCTTCTCGGACCTGGTATGAATATTCACAGAAATCCGTTAAACGGACGTAACTTTGAGTATATTTCCGAGGATCCGTACCTGACCGGATGGATCAGTGCTGTACAGATTCTTGGTATGGAAAAATCCGATGTAACCGGAACCATCAAACACTTCTGCGGTAATAACCAGGAGTCGAAGCGCCACACCGTAAATGCGGTTGTTTCCGAGCGTGCACTGCGTGAGATCTATCTGAAAGGATATGAAATTGCAGTCAAAGAAGGCGGCGCAAGATCCATTATGAGTACATATGGACCGGTCAACGGTATCTGGACCGCAGGAAACTACGATCTGTTAACCACCATTCTCCGTGGTGAGTGGAACTACGATGGATTTGTTATGACCGACTGGTGGGCAATGTCGAACCGTGAAGGATACGAGGCAACAAGAACGACACATGCACCGATGGTATCCGCCGGAAATGATGTCTTCATGGTATGCAATGACTGCACCGATATGAGCCAGGATGATGTGAAAGAAGCACTGGAAAAAGGTGAGATCACAAGAGGTGATCTGCAGAGAAATGCCATGAATGTCCTTCACTTCATTCTTGGAACACCATGTATTTTACGTTTCCTTGACCGCATCAGCGAGGAAGAAAAAGAAGCACAGGAGCAGCAGGGGGATAACGATTTTGTTGCAGCAGACCTGGTAACGTATGAGGCAGATCCGGAAACAGGTGATGTTGTCATTGACGCTTCCGCATGGGAAAATAAAAAAGGAACAAGCGAAGTCTGCGGTGTTTCCATTCTGGCAGATAAAATGGGAACTTATGATATCGAGATGGAAATGAAAGCAGACCTCGAAGACCTGGCACAGCTTTCCGTTACAGTATATATCGACAATATTGTAAAAACCGTTATCAGCATCCGTGGAACAAAAGGCGAGTGGATCAAAGAGACCAGAGATCTTGGCTTCTTCTTTGGATCTAATCACTATCTGAAACTGTATTTCGGTGCAAACGGCATGCAGCTTGGCAAGATTCGTCTGAAATTAAGAGAAGGCATGGAAGCGCTGAGCAAACACGAGGAATAAATAAAAAAAGAAATACAGAAAAAAACCGGAACCCGGGAGCTGCTGTTTGAAAGCGGTGCCGGGTTCCGGTTTTTCGTATGAAAGAAGATTTTTATGGAAGAAGCTGTTTTTAGTGAAGCTCGTCCTCATCCACATCAATCACATTGTCATCGTGCAGGATTTTCTGCTGGTTGATCTCGGTCTGGATGACGTTTTTGATCCGGCGTTTTGCGCGGCCCATGTAGTAGGTGGTGACAAGATCGGAAATGCCGCTGTAGACAAGGCAGATACCGATGAAAATGTTTGTGGTTGCAACGGCATCAAACGGATTGGTACAGATGATGATGCCGAGAACGCTGGTTAAAAGAGCCAGCAGGAACTCAAGCCACCATTTTTCCAGCCCTGTTTTTTTGAGGTTGAACGCCTTCTGAATGCTGAGCAGTCCGTTTGCCAGAAGGATGATACCGATGACAACCGGGATGAATGCGATTACAAGGTCACTTTCAAAGATAACGAAGCAGCCGAACAGAATCAGTACCAGGGCAACGAACAGATCGTAGCGGAAGAAAAACGGTTCGCCGCGGCTTGCAATGTAGCGGATCAACGCAACAACGCCGCCAAACAGGAGCAGTGCTCCGGCGATATAACAGATCAGCAAACTCGTTTTTACGGGGTAGACGATCAGCACGATACCTAGTATAATAGAGACAGCGGCTGAAAGCAGGAAACTGTTTTTCACATCCTGAAAAAATTGTTTCATAAGGATTCTCCTTTCCACTTGAATGTGGTTTTTCGTTTGCTTTTATAGTAGCTTTTCAAAGCAGAAAAAGCAATGGACAAATTGAAAAAAATGTACGAAGAAATGGAATCGTGAAACGGAAGAAAGAGAGGGTAAAAAAGATGCAGGACGAACAGAAAAAGTTCCAGGAGAAGCTCTCCGAATTGCTGTCATACGCCAGAGACCATGAAAATAAAGTAACGATGAAAGAAGTCAGAGACTTTTTTGAAGACTTTGCACTGGATGAGCAGAAAGTCACCTTTGTCTGCGAATATCTGACGATGGAGCAGGTCGATGTGGCAGATTATGAGCCGGGCGTCGTGCCGGAGGAGACCGAAAAAGAAAAGAAAAAACCGGAGTTTTCCGAGGAGGAGCTGCGTGCCTTACAGCAGTATCTTGACGAACTGCCGGAGACAGAAACACCGTCGGAGGAAGAAACGGCAGAGCTTTACCGGAAAGCGGCAGAGGGCGATTCCCTTGCAAAGAGCATGCTCGTGCAGCTCTGGCTTCCGAAAGTTATTGAGACCGCAAAAGAAATGCACACCCGCGATTTCTTCCTGATGGATCTGGTGCAGGAGGGAAATGTCGGACTTTTAGTAGCGCTGGAGTCCGTTGTAAAAGCTGAGACGGCGGAGCAGGCGATTGATGCGGCTGTGCGTGAGACGATCAGCGATTTCATGGAAGAACACAGAGTTCAGAAACACAAGGACAATACTGTAGTCAATAAAGTAAACCGCTTAAAAGACGCCATCGAGGAACTCTCCGACGGCGATGACATGGATTTCAGTGTGGCAGAGCTTTCCGCGTATCTTGACATGTCCGTGGAAGAGATTGAGGATATTCTGCGGATTGCAGGCGAAGAGCCGTAACAAAAGGCTGGTATTTGCACAGAAACTGTGTGAATTGGCAATAAAACAAAAGCAAAGGAGAAAAATACAATGGTACATCATATTGTTATGTGGAAATTCAAACCGGAAGTAGAGGATGCAAAGAAACCGGAGCTGAAAAAAGCGATGGCAGAGAACCTGAAAAGCCTGGTCGGCAAAGTGCCGGGACTGTTGACGGTTGACTTTGTAGAAGCACCGCTTGCATCTTCCACCCATGATATGGCACTTGTCACAACCCTGGAAAAAGCAGAGGATGTAGCTGTATATGCAAAACATCCGGAGCACGTAAAAGTAGCAGACACCTATGTACGTCCGTACACAACGGAGCGTGCGGCACTCGATTACGAAGAGTAAAAACAAGCACGGACTTTAGCTCGTTGCCCGTGTAAATAAAAAAGTATCCCGTCCCTTTTGGGGAAGCGGGATACTTTTTTTGTGCCGAGAAGATCAATTCCTGATCTGGTGAATACGTTTCATTTAAGTGTTTTTCTGTTCTTCCTTCTGCAGTTCGTCAATTGTAAGCAGCAGCTCATCGATGGAAAACTCTTCGTCCTTCGGATCTTCCGTAAATTCTCTGACCAGTTCTTCGTACGTTCTTCTTCTGTGTTCCAGCGCTTTCCGCGACCGCTCCCGCCGGATGCGGCGGACATACCGCAGGCGGAGGACAAAGAGCAGAATCAGAACGAGAAGGACAAACGGCATCGCCAGAAAAACAGGATCTGCCTTCCGGATACGGGCAAAAAGGGATGCACCGGCCGAGGCAAGATGGCGGAACCAGGAAGCGGCATGCACAGTGCCTTTCCAGAACGCTGCGAAATGGGAAGCCACAGATGAGAAGGAAACCGTGGATGATGCCGGTGCTTTGGAAATGGCCGGTTCCGGTGTCTGGGTTATGGCCGGTGTTTCGGTCGGCGTCGCAGTGGCAGTTGGCGTCGGTGTCGCCGTCGGAACCGGTTCAAACGTTACGGCAAGGGTATGATCCTTCTGGATATCGGAAAATGTGTAGCTGTCCGGATATTCCGTCACCGGCAGATACAAGCCGTCCACCGAGAGTTTCGCGAGCCGGAAGCCTTCGTCTGCCGTGTAGGAAACGGTTTTTTCCTCTCCGCGGGAAACTTCCCCGCCCTCGGACACCGAGCCATGCTCCGCCGCGGAAGTGGAAACCGTGAACAGATACGGCACCCGGGTGCGGTAGAACTGCACGTACCGTCCACCATCTGCCTTTGTTACGTTTACAATCGCAATAAATTCCCCAGGATTTGTCTCGCAGAGGCCCTCTGGTTCATTGATGGTGATATCGTCGGAAAAGCCAAAATCAACCGTGTCGTCCGCAAGCAGTGTTTTCTGCGAGAGCGAGTATGTCTGGATAAAGTTTCCGATTCCGAGATGCATCGTCAGCGGAAAAAGAAAAAAGAGATCGCCGGAAACACAGAGATCCTGAAAGTTTTCCATGTAAAAATCGAAGGGATACGTGCCCCAGTCATCCACCACCTGAAGTGAGGCATCGAGGAGTTTAAAGCCGTAGCCGCCGTCCGCATCGGTCTGGATCAGATAGCCGCCGGTGGAGGGAAGATAATCAATACCGAGAATATTGTAGCTTGTCGAGAGCTGGATCCGCTCTTTCTGCTCGAGAGTATCCGGGTCGAGGCGGAAGATACATCCGTAATTGGAAGCATCCGGGCTGCTGTAGCCGCTCACGAGGATTTCATGTGTGACGGGATTGTATGCCATACCGTTTGCGTGAGCAAAGTCTGCGTCCCTTACCTGATGCGCGAGGGAATACTGCGTAACGGGATTTCCGTCTGCGTCTGTATCATTTTTATAGTAGGCAGAGACTACGTCCGGCTCTGTCGTCAGATCATTAAAATTTTCGATGCAGATGATATAATCTTCCGTCGCACAGACGGACTGCACCGCGCCGTTGCTGCCGAGAATCGGATATTCCCCGACCAGTTCCCAGGAGGCACCGGTAAACGGCGTACTGGAGGCAAAACCAGCCTGGCAGAGCATGGGGTGAGTCAGAAAGAGAAAAATGCCCAGAAAAAGGGCAAGAAAAAACCGGCCGGATTTCTTGCCGGTGGGAGATTTTATCGAAAAATTTGTAAATGCAAGCCGCATATGATATGTAGGTCCTTTCTTACAGAAAAAAGGTGAACTTTTTCTGTCATCCTATCTTACCACGGAACCGGCGGAAAGTAAATGAAGGAGGGATGGAGATTTTCTTACATATCGTTTAAGAAAATGTAATAATTTTGTAGTGTTTGCCGATGCAAAGTAGTTGTAAACATTTTGCCGTCTTGGTAAAATAAACATAACAGAATTCAGAAAATTGTGAAGAAAAAGGAAAGGCGGAGAACCGATGATTAGAATCAAAGATATTGCAGACCGCGCAGGGGTCAGCCCGACGACGGTTTCGAATGTAATACACGGAAAGACAGGGCGCGTCTCAAAGGCGACGGTCGAGAAAATCAACCGGATTTTAAAGGAGATGGAGTACGTGCCGAGTATCAGCGCGCGCATGCTGGCGAACAACAGCTCCGGTCTCATTGGTGTGGCGCTTGGTTTCATGAAGAAAGGAAATGCATCTTCCTTTGAGGATCCCTTTGTGTCGGCAATGCTCGGAAATCTGGAATATCAGATCCGGGAACACGGCTATTATATGATGCTGGTTGCGCGCCATGAGCAGGACGACATTATGCAGCAGGCGCTCGGCTGGAATTTTGACGGCATGATTGCGATGGCTCTGAAGGAAAAGGAGATTGCAGAGCTCTCGGAACGTCTCGGAAAACCGCTGGTAACCATTGATCAGTATCTCTCGCCGGAACTTGGAGTCCGCTCCATTACGATGGATGACCGCGGCGGTGCGTACCAGATGAGTCAGTACCTGATTGGAAAGGGACATAAAAAATTTCTCTTTTTATCCGACTGCGATCTCGGGGTTGACCACTATCGGTGGCTCGGTGTGCGTCAGGCAATGGAGGAGGCGGGAATTGAGGACTTTGAAAGTCGCCATATTGTGATCCCGTGGAATCCAGAGCAGAGGGAGAAGGCATATGAGGAGATGCTTCCGTTCTTCAAAAAACAGACAGCACTCTTTTTTTCATCGGATTACTATGCACTTGAAGCATCCAACTTTCTGCAGAACAGGGGAATAAAGGTTCCGGAGGAAATTTCAATTGCGGGCTTTGATGATGTTACCTATGCGACACTTGCGCGGCCGAAGCTGACTACCGTGCATCAGATGGTGGATGGAAAAGCACGCCGTGCCGTAGAAGTCCTGATGCACTTGATCCAGGATGAGCCGGTACAAAAAGATATTCCGCCATTGCCGACAACGCTGGTGGAGAGGGAGTCGGTAAGAGATCTGACGAAGTAAATAGTTACCAAATTTACAGAAAAACTCTTGTAGAAACTGCTGGTTTTGCGCAAAACTATTGAAAAATCACCGTGAGGTATGGTAAAATGTGCTTGCAAACGACAGAATCAAAGAACCAGACACGTTCTGGGGATGAAATAAAGGAGGTAAAAAAATGGACAAAAAATGGTGGAAAGAAGCCGTAGTGTATCAGATTTATCCGCGCAGCTTCATGGACAGCAACGGAGACGGTATCGGAGATTTAAATGGTATCACATCCCGTCTGGATTATCTGAAGGATCTTGGCGTAGATGTTATCTGGCTGTCTCCGGTGTACCAGTCACCAAACGATGACAATGGATACGATATCAGCGATTACCGGGCAATCATGCAGGAGTTCGGAACAATGGAGGATTTTGACCGCATGCTTTCGGAGATGCATAAAAGAGGCATCAGGCTGGTCATGGACCTTGTTGTCAATCATACTTCAGATGAACACAAATGGTTCGTGGAGAGCCGCAAATCGAAAGACAATCCATACCGCGATTATTATATCTGGCGTGATGCAAAAGAGGGAAAAGAGCCAAACAACTGGGGAAGCTGCTTCTCCGGTTCCGCATGGAAATACGATCCGCAGACAGAGATGTATTATCTGCATCTGTTCTCAACAAAACAGCCTGATCTGAACTGGGAGAACCCGGCGGTTCGAAAAGAAGTTTTCGATATGATGAACTGGTGGTGTGAAAAAGGCATTGACGGTTTCCGGATGGACGTTATCAGCATGATCTCCAAACCGGAAGGGCTGCCGGACGGAAAAATTCCAGAGGGCGGACTCTACGGTGATTCCGGCTGCGTAAACGGACCGCACGTTCATGAGTATCTGCAGGAGATGAACAGGGAAGTCCTCTCCAAATACGATCTGATGACGGTTGGTGAGTGTGCCGGTGTCACGATCGAGGAGGCAGAAAAATATGCATCCGCAGACGGCAAAGAGCTCAGCATGGTATTCCAGTTCGAGCTGGTAGATCTGGCAAGCGGAACATACGGCAAATGGACGGACAAACGCGTACCGCTCAAAGATTTCAAACGCGTCATGACAGCATGGCAGACGGAGCTTGAGGGCAAGGCATGGAACAGCCTATTCCTTGGAAACCACGACCAGCCGCGCTGCCTGTCCCGTTTCGGCGATGATTCACCGGAATACCGTGTGGTAAGTGCCAAAATGCTGGCAACCTGCCTTCATATGATGCAGGGTACCCCGTATGTATACCAGGGCGATGAGCTTGGCATGAAAAATGTTCCGTTCCACGATCTGTCCGAGTTCCGCGATATTGAGAGCATCAACGCGTTCCACGAGCTGACCGGTGCCGGAAAAGTAGCACCGGACGACATGATGCGCTACCTGAACCTGCGCGGAAGAGACAATGCAAGAACTCCGATGCAGTGGGATGATACCGCTTCGGCAGGATTTACCACAGGAACACCGTGGATCAAGGTCGGACCGGATTACGAGACCGTCAATGCCAAGAATGAGATGGCGGATCCGGATTCTGTATACAATTATTACAAGAAACTGATTCATCTCCGGAAAGAAAAGGATATCATGGTTTACGGAACGTACGAGCTGCTCGATCCGGAGGACGAGGCACTGTATGTATATACCAGAACCTTAGGCGACCAGAAACTCCTCGTGATGTGCAATTTTACAAAAGAGGAGCAGGAGTACACAGTTCCGGAAACCTTTGCGGGAGCAGATGTACTGATCAGCAACTATCCACAGAGCGGCGCAGCAGCGGGGGCAAGAAAACTGCGTGCGTATGAGGCAGTTGTTCTGGAAACCAAATAAAAAATGCAGAGGAACCTGTGGCAGAACGGACTTTTGCCACAGGTTCCCGTTCTCAAAATACGGCAAAAACCGGTAAGAGTAAGAAAGGGGAAAACAAAACATGAAACCATATCTGAAATTGGAGACACATCCGCTTGCAGACCCGAAGAATGTAGTAAAGGGCGATAAATATCGTATCACGGTACTGACGGAGCATCTTCTTCGGCTGGAATACAGTGAGGACGGTGAATTTATCGATGCGGCATCCCAGACGGTTGTAAACCGTGATTTTCCAGCAGTGGAATTTTCCGTCAAAGACACAGGCGATGAGCTGGAGCTGCGCACAAAGTATCTGCAGCTGAATTACAACAAAAAGGCATTCTCTGCAAACGGACTTTCCTGCAAAACAACGGCAGTCGGCATCAGTTCTGTACCGGCATGGCATTACGGAGATCCGACACAGGATCTTGGAGGAACGGCCCGTACGCTTGATCAGGTCAACGGAGCATGCGAACTGGAACCTGGTATCATGTCCTGGTTTGGTTCCGCTGTTCTGGATGATTCGAAGTCGCTTCTGATGACAGAGGACGGTTGGGTGACCCCGAGAAAGAAAGGGGTGCAGGATCTGTACTTCTTCGGCTATGGCTGGAATTTCCGCCTGGCATTAAAGGATTTTTATCACCTTTGCGGCAAAACTCCGATGCTTCCGAGATTTGCACTCGGAAACTGGTGGAGCCGTTACTGGCGTTACAGTGAAGCATCTTATATGAAACTGATGGAAGACTTCGACAAAGAGAACGTTCCATTCTCGGTTGCTGTTATCGATATGGACTGGCACCGTGTAGACGATGTGGATCCGAAATATGGCAGCGGCTGGACCGGCTATAGCTGGAATAAAAAACTCTTCCCGGATCCGGAGCGTTTTCTTGGAAAACTCCATGCACGCGGCATGAAGACAACACTGAATGTCCATCCGGCAGACGGAATTCGTGCGTATGAGGACTGCTATCCGGAAGTAGCAGAGGCTATGGGAGTGGATGCAAAAAAAGAAGAGCCGGTCAATTTTGACATTGCGGATCCGAAATTTGTCGATGTATATTTCGAAAAAGTCCATCATCCGATGGAAAAAGAGGGCGTCGATTTCTGGTGGATTGACTGGCAGCAGGGACAGAGTACCAAGATCGAGGGTCTTGATCCGCTGTGGATGCTGAATCACTATCATTTTCTTGACAGTGGAAGAGACGGAAAACGTCCGATGACCTTCTCCCGCTATGCAGGACCGGGCTCCCACCGCTATCCGGTCGGATTTTCCGGAGACACCCACATCACCTGGGAATCCCTGGATTTCCAGCCATACTTTACCAGCACAGCCTCCAACATCGGCTACGGATGGTGGAGTCATGATATCGGCGGCCATATGCTCGGTTACCGTGACGATGAGCTTGAAGCAAGATGGTATCAGTACGGAGTCTTTTCTCCGATCAACCGTCTGCACAGCTCTAACAGTGCCTTCAGTGGAAAAGAGCCTTGGAACTTCAGTATGGAAGTGCGCAGCACAATGGATGATTTCCTTCGTCTGCGTCATAAACTCGTACCGTATCTGTACACGATGAACTACCGTGCATGGAAAGAAGACACACCGATCGTTGTTCCGATGTATTATGATTACCCGGAGACGGTTTTCTGGGGCAAAAATCAGGCACCGAATCAGTACTTCTTCGGAAGCGAGCTGATGGTAACACCGGTGACAACGAAATGCATTCCGGAGCTGAAGCGTGCCAAGACGAAGGTATGGCTGCCGGAGGGAACCTGGTTTGATTTCTTCAACGGAATGATTTACGAGGGTGGCAGAAGTATGGATCTGTACCGTACGCTCGAGGAGATCCCGGTTCTTGCGAAAGCAGGTGCGATTATCCCGATGACAGAGAAGATCAGTGCGCTGGATGTAGAATCCAACCCGGATGAGCTGACGGTACGCGTTTACGCGGGCGCGGACAATACATTTGCCCTGTACGAGGATGACAATACTACCATGGCATATGAGAAGGATGACTGTGCAAAAACATCGATGACGCTCGACTGGGGTGCGCGGAAATTTACGATTGCACCGGTTGAGGGCAATCAGAGCCTCGTTCCGGAAAGCAGAATGTACTGCGTAGAATTCGGCGGAAGTACGGCAAAAGAAGCGAAGGTCTTTGTAAACGGCGTGGAAGCGGATGCAGAAGTCAAAGAGAAAGACGGACTTCTTACGATCGCGGTAACAGATGTAAAACCGCAGGATACCGTGACAATCTGTCTGCCGGAAGATACGGAGATTGCAAAGAACGATGTCATGACACGTGCGATGGATCTGCTGCTGCACGCCGAAATCAGCTACATCACCAAAGAGCAGATCGCAAATCTTCTTCACAAAGCAGACGGAAAGGTAGCAATTCTGGCTGCAGAGCTGCAGAGCATGGAACTTTCAAACGATCTGCGCGGTGCGCTGCTGGAGATCATTACGGCATAAATTGCTGCAGAAAAACACGATTTGATTTACAGAAAAAGAATTCTGTGATACGATACATACAAAGAAAAGGAAGAGAGCGTGGCAGTGGATTCTGTCAGGCTCTCTTCTTGAAATGTGAGACAGGAGGATTTTTAAACGTGGGAAAATACATCATGGCACTTGATGCCGGCACAACGAGCAACCGCTGTATTCTGTTTGATCAGAAAGGACAGATCGTAAGCCTTGCGCAGAAGGAGTTTACCCAGCGTTTCCCGAAACCGGGCTGGGTGGAGCACGATGCCAATGAAATCTGGTCCACGATGCTCGGTGTAGCCGTGGAGGCAATGCAGAAAGCGGGCGCGTCCTACGAGGATATCGCGGCAATCGGCATCACAAACCAGAGAGAGACGACGATCGTTTGGGACAAAAAGACGGGAGAGCCGGTCTACAATGCAATTGTATGGCAGTGCCGCAGAACATCGGAATACTGCGATTCCCTGATGGAGCGCGGACTGGTTGACCGTTTCCGGGAGAAAACAGGTCTTGTGATTGATGCGTATTTTTCAGCCACGAAGCTGAAATGGATTCTAGATGAAGTTCCGGGCGTGCGCGAGCGGGCGGAGCGAGGCGATCTCTATTTCGGAACAGTGGAGACGTGGCTGATCTGGAAGATGACAAAGGGAAAGGTACATGTCACCGATTACACCAACGCGTCCCGTACAATGCTGTTCAATATCCATACACTGAAATGGGATGAGGATATCTTAAAAGAGCTGAACATTCCGCTCTGTATGCTGCCGGAAGTCCGCCCGTCGAGCTGTGTCTACGGGGAGACGGCATCCACATATTTCGGCGGCCCGATTCCGATTGCGGGAGCAGCGGGAGACCAGCAGGCGGCGCTGTTCGGCCAGACCTGCTATGCGCCGGGCGAAGCGAAAAATACATACGGAACAGGCTGCTTCCTGCTGATGAACACGGGAGAAAAGCCGGTTTCTTCAACACACGGTCTTGTTACCACGATTGCATGGGGCATCGGGGACAAGATTACGTATGCGCTCGAGGGATCCATTTTCGTCGGCGGAGCCGCAATCCAGTGGCTGCGCGATGAGATGAAGCTGATCGAGTCCTCGGCGGATTCCGAGTACATGGCGCAGAAGGTGAACGACACGAACGGCTGCTACGTCGTGCCGGCGTTTACCGGCCTTGGCGCACCGTACTGGGATCAGTATGCGAGAGGAACCATTCTCGGCCTGACCCGCGGCGTCAACAAATACCATGTGATCCGCGCAACGCTGGAGTCGATCACGTATCAGGTGGATGATGTCTTAAAAGCGATGGAGGCAGATTCCGGCATGAAGCTCTCCGCACTGCGTGTGGACGGCGGAGCAAGCGCCAACAACTTCCTGATGCAGTGCCAGGCGGACATCAGCCAGGCGCCGGTGGAGCGGCCGTGCTGCATCGAGACGACCGCGATGGGAGCAGCTTATCTTGCGGGACTCGCCGTCGGCTACTGGCCGGATCAGGAGACGGTAAAACAGAACGGAGCCATTGACCGTACATTTGAGCCGGAGCTCTCGAAAGAGGAGCGCGATGAGAAGATGAACGGATGGCACAAAGCAGTCCGTTACGCCGAAGGATGGGCGAAATAGAAAAAGATTTTGAAAATGCAGAAAAGGAACGGTTTTCATTACGAAACCGTTCCTTTTCGCGTACTGTGACTTCTTGTCTACTGATGTTAAAGAATGTCGATATGTTCGCCGTTTAAAGCTTTGTTCATGCTTCGCACGGCACAGAATTTACCGCACATTGAGCAGGTATCTTCCTGTTCCGGTGAGCGGTCGGCGCGGATGGCTTTTGCGGTCTCCGGGTCCAGTGCACAGTCCCACTGTGCTTCCCAGTCGAGCACGCGGCGGGCGTCTCCCATCTTGTCGTCAATATCACGCGCATGCGGCACGCCTTTGGCAATGTCGGCAGCGTGTGCGGCGATTTTGCTTGCGATGATGCCCTGCTTTACGTCATCGAGGTTCGGAAGAGCCAGATGCTCTGCCGGCGTTACGTAGCAGAGGAAAGCAGCGCCGTTCATAGCGGCAATTGCGCCTCCGATGGCAGCGGTGATGTGGTCATAGCCCGGTGCGATATCGGTTACGAGAGGTCCGAGAACATAGAACGGAGCACCCATGCAGATGGTCTGCTGTACTTTCATGTTGGCCGCAATCTGATCCATCGGAACGTGGCCCGGTCCCTCAACCATAACCTGAACGTCTTTTTCCCAGGCACGTTTGGTGAGTTCGCCGAGGCGCACCAGCTCCTCAATCTGGCAGACATCCGTTGCGTCGGCAAGGCAGCCAGGACGGCAGGCGTCGCCGAGAGAAATGGTCACATCGTATTCACGGCAGATATCGAGAATCTCATCGTAATACTCGTAGAACGGATTCTCCTCGCCGGTCATGCACATCCAGGCGAACACGAGGGAGCCGCCGCGGGAAACAATATTCATTTTCCGTTTGTGTTTGCGGATCTGATCGATGGTTTTTCTGGTGATGCCGCAGTGCAGGGTGACGAAATCGACACCGTCCTCGGCATGGAGGCGGATGACGTCAATAAAATCTTTGGCGGTCAGCGTATCCAGGTCTCTCTGGTAATGGATCACACTGTCATATACCGGCACGGTGCCGATCATGGCTGGACATTCGGAGGTCAGTTTCCGCCGGAACGGCTGCGTATTGCCGTGGCTCGACAGGTCCATGATGGCTTCTGCGCCCATATTGACCGCGGAGAGTACCTTCTGCATCTCCACATCGTAATCTTTACAGTCTTTCGAAACACCGAGATTTACATTGATTTTCGTGCGCAGCATCGAGCCGATGCCCTCCGGGTCGATGCAGGTGTGCAGCTTATTGGCCGGAATGGCAACCTTTCCGCTGGCAACGAGCGGCATCAGGTCTTCCACGGCCATATACTCTTTTTCTGCGACTTTTTTCAGCTCCGGTGTTACAATGCCGCGGCGTGCGGCGTCCATCTGTGTTGCGTAATTGCGTTCCATCTGTTGTTCTCCTTTATTTTCAAAGTCAGATCCTGTAAGCGTGGTTCAGCGGTCCCGAGCCGTGGCCGAGATCCATCATGCTCGCGAGTGCGCCCGAAATATACTCTTTTGCGGCGGAAATGGCATCCGGAAGGGAAAGCCCCTTTGCGAGCCCCGATGCGATGGCGCTGGAGAGTGTACAGCCGGTGCCGTGTGTGTTCGGATTGTCGATGCGTTTTCCGGTGAACCAGGTAAATGTGCCGTTGTGATATAAAAGATCGTTGGCATCATTGATACTGTGGCCGCCCTTTAACAGAACGGCACAGCCGCAGGAATCCCCGATCTCTTTTGCGGCGCGTTCCATATCGCTTTCCGACTGGATTTTGATGCCGGAGAGAACTTCTCCCTCTGGGATATTCGGTGTGATGACTTCAGCCAGAGGAAAGAGCAGTTTTTTCATCAGGTCAGGCACGCCGCCCGAAGCGAGCGCGGAGCCGCTTGTAGCGACGAGGACCGGGTCCACAACGATGTGTTTGGCCTGGTAGAAGCGAAGCCGTTCGGAGATGACTTCGATCAGTGCCGGGGAGGATACCATACCGATTTTGACGGCGTCCGGGAAGATGTCCGTAAAGACGGCGTCAAGCTGTGCGGCCAGAAACTCCGGTGTTACATCGAAAATACCGGAAACTCCGGTGGTGTTCTGGGCGGTGAGTGCGGTAATTGCCGACATGGCGTAAACTCCGTTTGTGATCATGGTTTTGATGTCTGCCTGAATGCCGGCGCCTCCGCTGGAATCACTTCCCGCGATTGTTAATGCTGTTTTCATGTTTTTCGCGTCCATGAGAATTACTCCTTTGCATTACTTTTCTTTTTGGACAGGCGACAAAGAAAGTGGTGCCCCCAGTCTGCCGCCTGGTGTGAGGATGAATGGTTACGTAAAATTATTTGTTTTCCAGCATGCGCAGAGTCTGTTCTTTCAGATCCTTCGTTGCGGAAACAATGTCTTTCTGTGCAAAAATGGCACTGATGACGGCGATGCCGCAGATGCCGCTACCGGAAAGCTCCGTCACGTTATCGCGTGTGATGCCGCCGATGGCGATGACAGGGATTTTAACGGCATTGCAGATAGCAGTCAGCGTTTCGTGGCTGACATCCTCCGCATCCGCCTTGGAACCGGTGTGGAAGACCGCGCCGACGCCGAGGTAATCTGCCCCGCGCTGCTCGGCGAGAATGGCCTGTTCCACGGTCTGCGCCGAAACGCCGATGATCTTGTCCGGGCCAAGCTTAGCACGGACATCGCCGGCCTCCATATCGCTCTGGCCGACATGAACGCCGTCCGCATCCATCTTAGCTGCGATTTCCACGTTATCGTTGATGACGAAAGGAACATGGTATGCAGCACAGAGTTTTTTCAGTTCCAGTGCCTCTTCCATAAAGTGATCCTGGTCAAGATTTTTTTCGCGGAGCTGGATAAACGTTGCGCCGCCCTGCAGAGCCTTTTCCACCTGGCTGTACAGTGTCTCGCCGTTCAGCCAGCTGCGGTCTGTCACAGCATATAAAAGCAGGCTTTTTTTATCGCACTTCATACTTTGCACCTTTCTCCAGCGTCTCGCCGTCCATGTGGTAGATGGCGTCGATGATGCGGTTCCGGTAGGTGGAGTTGCCGTCTTCCGGTTTCATATGGCTCCAGCCGATCTCGCCGGCAAGTCCCATCGCGCAGACAGCGGCAGCAGCGGCTTTTAACGGCTCGTCCGGGTTGGCAACGAGGTAAGCGGTCATCATGCCGGAGAGCTGGCAGCCTGTTCCGGTGATGCTTCCCATCTCGGCGCGTCCGTTGCGGATCACGTAGCAGGTGTCAGCATCGGCAACGAGGTCGATCGCTCCTGTGATGGCGACAACACAGTTGTGGTCTTTCGCAAAGTTTTTTGCAAAAGCAACGGCGCTGTCGAGGTTTTCGTCTGTTACTTTATCGGCAACGTCTGCGTCAACACCCTTTGTCGTTCCGCTTCCGAGTGCCAGTGTTTTGATTTCGGAAATATTTCCGCGGATGACGGTGAACGGGATTTTTTCCATCAGTCCGACTGCGGTTGAAGTACGTAAGTGGCTTGCGCCTGCGCCGACTGGATCGAGCAGGATTTTGTGGCCGAGCGAAGCTGCTTTTGCACCGGCACGGTACATGCCGTCGATGCTCGTTCTGTGCAGCGTTCCGATGTTGATGTTCAGACCGCCGCAGATGGAGGTGATATCCTCGACATCCTCCGGTTCATCGGACATGATCGGGCTTGCGCCGCATGCCAGCAGAATATTGGCGACATCGTTTACCGTAACGTAATTTGTGATGTTGTGTACGAGAGGGGTTGTTTTTCTGACATTGTCAAGACAAGTGCCTAACATGATTTTTTGTTCCTCCTGTGTGAGTATTTTTGCAGAAGCAAATTCCCTTGTGGTACTGGAAGAACCTGTTGATGATGTGTTCATAGAGATTAAAAAAGCAGATATACGTGGAGGTATATCTGCAGAAAATGTGCATATCGTATCTCCCTACGTTGGCATTACCCAAATCAGGTTCAGGGTCTAGGAGATGCATCCTACTCTCAGCCCGCTTCGCACGCGAGCTCCCCTTTGCTTTCTGCAGACAATTATATACGTATAAAAACAATTGTGCAAGAGAAAAACGGAAGATTTTAAAAAATTTCAGAAAAATAAAAAAGACATGCAAAATATTGGAAATGTAATGTTATTTGGGTTGACAGAGGAAATAATATCAGCGTAAAATGAAGTATAAAATATGTGTGGAAGACGGGTGAAACGATGGAAGAACAAAGAAGCTTGAACTCTACCAGGACAGCCCGGAGTACACCTTCGACCTGATCCTCGTGGACGTGCATATCGCAAAGCCGATTGATGCGGAATTACTGAAAAAGAAAATTGCAGAGTATTGCAGGTGAAAAGAAGTGCCCCTGCCCGGTATCTGATGTGTGCCGGGCAGGGGATTTTGATGTGCGAATCTTATTTTTCTTCCTCCGGGTACGTATAGCCCCAGGTTCTGCGGAAGGAGGTCATCAGATCCATGACGTCCTTCGTGTAGTCGAGGTGCATGGCAGATGCATCTCCATTGATGGCGCGTTCCATGTCGGCGAGCTCATAGGCGAGTGCATCGGCGTTGTCACCGGCTTTGATGATTTCGGATTCGCCGGTGGAAGCGTCTGTGATTTTTGCTTCCCAGGCACGCGGGTACTCCATGATCTCGATAAATCCGTTCTCACAGGAAACCATGCCGCGTTTCGGCTGTTTGGAGTGGAGAGAGAGCATCACACTTGCCATCTGTCCTTCCTGATTGGTGAGAAGGAGGCCGGCCTGCTCGTCCACACCGGTCGGAGCGGGCTTTACCTGGGAAAGGAGCTGATCCGGCTTGGAGTCGAAGAACCAGCGGATGAAGGAGAGTGCGTATACGCCGATATCAAGCATCGCGCCGCCTGCGAGATTCCGGTTGAAGAAGCGGTTCTTCATGTTGTACTCTTTGAAACTGCCGAAGTTCATCGTGATCAGATTGACTCTGCCGAGACGGCCGGAGTCGAGAATTTTTTTCAGTTCTTTGTAGATCGGCATATGGTAAATCGTCATTGCCTCTCCGATGATGACACCTTTTTCTTTCGCAAGCGCTATGGCCTCGTCGAGCTCGTCACTGTTCAGCGTAATCGATTTCTCAACGAGAATGTGTTTTCCATTGGCAATCGCCTCTTTCATAAAGCCAAGATGCGTGTTGTGCGGCGTCGTGATATAAATGACATCGACCTCCGGATCGGTAAACATCTCATGGAAATCATCGTAAACTTTTCCAATTCCATATTTCTCCGCAAAAGCAGCCGCCTTCTCATGGGTCCGGTTGCCGACCGCGTAAATATTCTTTCCGTTTTTCTGCAGTGCGACCGCCATTTCATTTGCAATCACACCGCATCCGAGTACAGCCCATTTGATTTCTTTCATCGTGAGATTCTCCTATCGTATCTATTTCGCCCAGAGCGGTTCTTCGCTTCCGCTGTAGTCAAACCGTCCGTCGTTTTTCTCTTCCAGTGCTTTGATCATATGGTACGTAAATTCATTGTAAGGCGTTGGAATTCCCAGCTCTTTTCCCATGCGGATCAGCGAACCCGAGAACATATCAATTTCCGTATGGCGTCCCGCATCGAGATCCTGGAGCGTCGAGTAGCGCGCCGTCGGCGGAACCGCACTTCCGCGTCCCGAGGAGACATCCGCCTTGTTGATATCAATTCCCTTTGCCTCCGCAATCGCCATCAGTTCTGCGCGGAGTCCGTCGCTGATCGCCTTCATATGCACACTGTCGCGGTAGCAGCCGACCCCGGCACCGAGAATAGCCTGCGGCAGGTTATTGCAGACATTCAGCCGGAATTTGCTCCATATTTCCTCTAAAATACAATCGGTTGCCCGGTAATGCAGCCCTGTGCCGGAGAACAGATCCAGAACAGCCTGCACACGCTCACTGTCGTACGGCGCCGAAACTTCGCCGAAAATGATGCCGAGCGTCGCCTCAGGGTTGAAAACGTAGCCGTCATTCTCTTTATGAGAAGCTACTTTGATAACAGCATGAAGCAGATGCTCCGCACCGGCTTTTTCCGCGATGATCTCCTCACTGTCCACGCCGTTCATCAGACTCATGATCACAGTATTCTCGCCGGTAACGGCAGTGATATCGTCAAGAGCCCCCGGCAGTGCGCCGTATTTGAGCGAGACGATCAGAAAATCCACGCCGTGTGCCTCTTCCGGTGTCCATACCTCCGGGTGATAAACCGTATCGTTAATTTTGCATCCTTTGTTTTTCAGACGCTTCGCCCGTTCCCCGGACGCGATAACGCCAAGCCGGATGTCCTTTTTCTCCGAAAGCCCCCAGATCACATAAGACCCAACCGCTCCGGCGCCCAGAACAGCAACTGATTTTATTTTCATAATAGCCTCCTTTGTAACTGTTTGAATTACCCTTACTATAACAAATTTTGCGGAGATCCTCAATTTGTTTTTCAAAATAGAAAATTTCGGAAAAGGAAGCCTAAATGTGTTGACGGAGCGATAAGGTAGATTGTAGAATGAAAAGAAAATGTACGAAGACAAAATCCGGACGAAAGAAGAACAGAAGGCAAAAGAAAAACAAGAGAAGAAATAAGAAACGAAGGAGAAACGAAATTCGAACGTTTCTCCTTCGTTTTTTGCACGCATTTTTACCGGGAAATCATATTCTAAGGTTAGAATGAAAAAACAGGAGAATCTGTTGATGAAAGGAAAATGGCTGACAGGTGTGCTTGTACTGGCAATGGCGGCAGTGACGCTGGCGGGATGCGGGGCAAAAGATGAGACAAAAGAAAAAGTGGAGCAGGTGACATTAAATGAGGTTGCCCACTCCATTTTTTACGCCCCGCAGTATGTGGCAATTGAGGAGGGGTATTTCGCGGATGAGGGCATTGATCTGATGCTGATAACAGGATTTGGTGCAGATAAAGTGCTGACGGCGATGATTTCCGGCGAGGCGGATATCGGGTTTATGGGGGCGGAGGCAACCGTTTACGCGTACCTCGAGGGAACCGCAGACCCGGTTGTGAACTTCGCGCAGCTGACGCAGCGGGCGGGAAACTTTGTTGTGGGAAGAGAGAAAGACAATTCGTTTACCTGGGAAAAATTGAAAAACAAAGAGGTATTAGGGGGAAGAAAAGGCGGTATGCCGGAAATGGTCTTTGAGTATGTTCTGGCGCAGAAAGGGATTGATAAAAAAGACGTAAACATCAACCAGAGCATCGATTTTGGTTCCACAGCTGCCGCGTTCTCCGGCGGACAGGGGGATTATACGATTGAATTTGAACCGTCCGCGACACTGCTCGAGCAGAAGGGCGACGGCTATGTCGTGGCATCGGTCGGAACGGAATCCGGGTATGTGCCGTATACGTCGTACAGCGTCAAACAGAGTTATCTGAAAACGCACGGCGCAACCGTAGAAAAATTCACGAAGGCACTGCAGAAGGGAATGGACTTCGTGCAGACGCACACACCGGAGGAGATTGCAGAAGTGATTGCGCCGCAGTTTGCAGAAACCGAGCTGGAAACCATCACCGCGATCGTGCGCCGCTACTATGAGCAGGATACGTGGAAAGAAAATCTGATCTTTGAGGAAGAAAGTTTTGATCTTCTGCAGGAGATTCTGGAGCAGGCGGGAGAGCTGGAGAAAAAGGCACCGTACAAGACACTCGTGACAACAAAATACGCCGAAGAGGCCGCCGCCAAAGGCTGATTCCGGCGGAATAGAAAAGCGAAAAAAGACAGAAAAAGACACTTTTCGACATTCGTCGACAAACAGCGACATTTCATTCGAAAAAAATAAAGAAAATTGTAAAAGAAAAGAAGAAAAATAGAGAAAAAGTATTGCAAAAAAGTAAATTTTGTTGCATACTATGGGTGTCGCATATATTTTTTACAACACAGGCATACGGAGGCGAACAGACATGAAAGTAGGTTTTATCGGCGGCGGCAACATGGCGAGTGCCATGATTGGCGGAATGATCCAAAAAGGAGTTGTATCTGCAGATGACATTCTGGTATCGGTCCGCACGGAGAAAAGTGTGGAACGCTTGACCAACCAGTTTGGAGTCCAGGCGACTATGGAGAACGAAGCGGTCGTAGCCGGATCCGATCTTGTATTCCTGGCAGTAAAGCCAAACCAAATAAAAAATATAATAAACCTCGTCAAAAACTTCATCTCACCCGAGAAGATTATCGTATCGATTCTTCCCGGTAAGTCTTTACAATGGCTGGGTACAGAAATCGGAAAACCAACAAAGTTAATTCGCACCATGCCAAACACACCAGCACTCGTCGGAGAAGGAATGACCGGCGTCTGTGCCAATGATCTCGTGACGGAGGAAGAGCTGCAGCTCGTTTTAACCCTCCTGAAAAGCTTTGGCCGCGCAGAAGTTGTTCCGGAGTATCTGATGGATACCGTCACAGGTGTCAGCGGAAGCTCGCCGGCGTACGTATTTCTTTTCCTGGAGGCTCTTGCAGATGCGGCCGTAGCCGAAGGAATGCCGAGAAAACAGGCATATGAATTTGCTGCACAGTCTGTCCTTGGAAGCGCCAAAATGCTTCTCGAGACAGGAATGCACCCGGGAGAATTAAAAGACATGGTCTGCTCGCCAGGCGGAACCACCATCGAAGCGGTTGCCGTACTGGAGCGGGAGAATCTGAGAAGTGCTGTTATTGATGCAACACGAGCCTGCATCCGGAAATCAAAGGGAGTGGATTAGAAGGAGCAGCACCGCCGCTTTGACAGAATGACGCTAATGTGAAAGCAGCAAAAACAAAGAATGTATGCACAAAAAAACAAACCAAAACAAGCAAAAAGCAAGCACAAAAAAGAGTAAAAAAACAAACGAGCGGAAAAATCCCGGCAGCCGTGGAAAAGGCACCGGGATTTTTTCTGGTAATTTATAGTTTTTTTCCTTTACTGAGCGTACTGTTGTGATAATCGGAAGAATAGGTTACATCCTTTCCAAACCATACCGGAGGAACAAAGGCGTTTGCGGATGCTTCGTCCGGAAACTCCACCTCTGCGAGGTAAAGGCCTTCATACGGTGCATCAAAGACATCGAGCTCGATCGTCAGATCCGTTCCGGTAAGCGGCAGCAGATAGCGTGTTTTTGAGATGAGAACGCCGTCTGCCTTTTCCCGTAGATGCAGGTAGGATTCCTTTGTGAGCGGAAGATTATACTCTTCACGCACCATCAGCCCTTTTGACTTGTAGGTCAGATAATATTCGTCGTCAGAGCGGCGGATGCGGACAACCGGTTCGGTGGAAAGATAGCCCTGCTCGATTTTTTTACATGGATAGCTTGTAAGATTTTCCGGAAGCTGATCCAGAAGGTATTTGCGTTCGATTTCCATAAAAGAGACTCCTTCTCGTGATTGCGTCACTGCTTTTTTCAAGAGTTTACCATGCTTTTCCCGTGATGTTAAGCGAAATCCGGCTTTTTGCGAAAAAAAGTCCTGAAATTTTTATGAAATGCAAGCATTCCGCGGAAAAATGTGGTATAATAGCGGCGGTTTGTTACAAAGAAAAGCAGAGAATATCACGTGACAAAACACACGAGACTGATCATACAACACAGGAGGACAAAACCATGGCAAAGATTTATGTATTTCTGGCAGACGGATGTGAAGAGATTGAGGCACTGACCCCGGTGGATCTGCTGCGCAGAGCCGGAGAAGACGTATGCACCGTTTCTATTATGGGAAGAAAAGAAGTAACAGGATCCCACAAAATCACCATTCTTGCAGATGAAACCATCGAAGAGGGAGAGTTTGATGACGGAGACATGCTGGTACTTCCGGGCGGAATGCCGGGTACATTAAATCTGGCCGGAAACGAGACGCTCGCAGCGCTGATCCGTTCCTATGACGATCGGGGAAAGAAACTGGCAGCCATCTGCGCAGCGCCGAGCATCCTTGGTGTGATGGGCATCTTAAAAGATAAAAACGCCGTCTGCTTCCCGGGATTTGAAGAAAAGCTGGCAGGCGCAAACGTACTCGATGTACCGGCAGTCACCGACAAAAATGTGACCACCGGCCGCGGCATGGGAGCAGCCACTGACTTCGCACTGGAGCTGATCCGTGTTCTGCAGGGAGAGGACAAAGCAAAAGAAATGGCGGAAAAAATCGTATTTCATTGCTAAAAAAAGCCTAAAAACCACAGAAATATAAAAAAATCACTGGCGTTTTTGAAAAGAGTATGCTATACTCGATAAATGACTGTAGAATGGAGAGGTGTGCAGGTTTTCTGCCGCTTTTCAGATAAATCAAGGAGGAAATTGATAAAATGAGTGTACAGGTCGAAAATTTAGAAAAGAATATGGCCAAACTTACCATTGAGGTTCCGGCTGAAGAATTAGAAAAAGCACTGGAGAAAGCTTACCAGAAACAGAAAAAGAACATCAGCGTTCCGGGCTTCCGTAAAGGAAAAGTTCCGAGAGCTATGGTAGAAAAAATGTATGGCCCGGCAGTATTCTATGAGGATGCTGTAAACAGCCTTGTTCCGGAAGAGTATTCCAAAGCAGCAGAAGAGAGCAAACTGGACATCGTATCCCGTCCGGAGATCAACGTAGAGCAGATCGAAAAAGGCAAAGCTTTCATCTTTACCGCAACTGTAGCAGTAAAACCGGAAGTTACCCTTGGCGAGTACAAAGGTCTGGAAGTAGCAAAAGCTGATACAACCGTTACAGATGAAGAAGTAGAAGCTGAGCTGAAAAAAGAGCAGGAGAAAAATGCAAGAACCATCAATGTAGAGGATCGTCCGGCAGCAGACGGAGATACCGTTACACTTGACTTCGAAGGTTCTGTAGACGGCGTTCCGTTCGACGGCGGCGCTGGAAAAGATTATCCGCTGACCCTTGGCTCCCATTCCTTCATTCCGGGATTCGAAGAGCAGCTCGTTGGCGCAGCTCTGGAAGAGGAGAAGGAAGTAAACGTTACTTTCCCAGAGGATTATCAGGCAGAAGAGCTTGCTGGAAAAGCAGCAGTATTCAAATGCACCATCCACAAAATCGAAGCAAAAGAGCTTCCGGCACTTGATGACGACTTCGCAAAAGACGTTTCCGAGTTCGATACTCTGGATGAGTACAAAAAAGAAATCAAAGACAACCTGACCAAGAAAAAAGAAGAGCAGGCTAAGACAGAAAAAGAGAACGCTGTCGTAGATAAAGCAGTAGAGAACGCAACAATGGAGATTCCGGAAGCTATGATCGATACGCAGGTAGAGAACATGGTTGACGATTTCGCAAGAAGAATCCAGTCCCAGGGTCTGTCCATGGAGCAGTACATGCAGTTTACAGGCGCTACCGTTGATTCCTTAAAAGAGCAGATGAAACCGCAGGCTGTTAAGAGAATCGAGAGCAGACTGGTACTTGAGAAAGTTGCAGAAGCAGAAAACATCCAGATCAGCGATGAGAAGCTGGACGAAGAGCTGGCTAAAATGGCTGAAATGTACAAAATGGAGCTGGATAAATTCAAAGAGCTCGTTGGCGAATATGAGAAAGAGCAGATGAAGAAAGATCTCGCTGTTCAGGAAGCAGTAACTCTCATGGCTGACAGCGCAAAAGAGGCGTAAGACCTCGGAAAGAGAGGCAATTGAATGAGTTTTGTACCTTATGTCATCGAGCAGACAAGCAGGGGAGAGAGAAGTTACGATATTTATTCAAGACTGCTGAACGACCGTATTATTTTTCTGGGAGAGGAAGTTACCGACGTATCGGCAAACCTGATCGTTGCACAGCTGCTGTTCCTGGAGTCTGAAGATCCGGGAAAAGATATCCACATGTATATCAACAGCCCGGGAGGTTCTGTAAGCGCAGGACTTGCTATCTACGATACGATGCAGTACATCAAATGTGATGTATCCACGATCTGTATCGGTATGGCTGCCAGCATGGGAGCATTCCTTCTTGCCGGCGGTACCAAAGGAAAGAGAATGGCTCTGCCAAACTCTGAAATCATGATTCATCAGCCATCCGGCGGTGCACAGGGTCAGGCAACCGAGATCAAAATCGTTGCAGAACAGATTCTGAAAACCAAACGGAAATTAAATGAAATTCTGGCGGCAAATACAGGAAAACCGCTGGAACAGATTGAGATCGATACCGAGCGTGACAACTACATGTCCGCAGAGGAAGCAAAAGCATACGGTCTGATTGATAATGTAATTACGAACCGATAAGAGAGGAAAGGTGTCCAAAAGCGTAGTTCCGGCAATGAGGCTTTTGTGGCACCTTTTGCCTTATCCGGCGATAAGGTTTAGTTGTAATATGTTGAAAGGAAGAAAACGATGGCTATAAAAGGGAATGATACCAAGATCCGCTGCTCTTTCTGCGGAAAGACAGAAGACCAGGTACGCAAGCTGATCGCAGGCCCGGACGGGGCATACATCTGTGATGACTGCGTGGCAATCTGCTCGGAGATCATTCAGGAAGAGTTTGAGGATCTGTACGGCGAGCAGAATACCGACGAGATCAACCTGATCAAACCAAAGGAAATCAAAGCATTTCTGGATGACTACGTAATCGGACAGGATGAGGCGAAAAAAGTGCTCTCCGTTGCTGTTTACAACCATTACAAACGAGTGCTTTCCGGTGCATCCTCCGACATCGAACTGCAGAAGAGCAACATTCTGATGCTCGGACCGACCGGTTCCGGAAAAACGTATCTGGCACAGACACTGGCCAAACTGATCAACGTTCCGTTTGCAATTGCAGACGCAACGGCGCTCACCGAGGCAGGTTATGTCGGCGAGGACGTAGAAAACATTCTGCTCCGCCTCATTCAGGCAGCAGACTATGATATCGAGCGCGCTGAGCACGGCATCATCTACATCGATGAGATCGATAAAATCACAAGAAAATCCGAAAACGCTTCGATCACACGAGATGTTTCCGGCGAGGGTGTACAGCAGGCACTGCTGAAAATCCTGGAGGGAACTGTAGCTTCCGTTCCGCCGCAGGGCGGAAGAAAGCATCCGCATCAGGAGTTTATTCAGATTGATACGACGAATATCCTCTTTATCTGCGGCGGTGCATTCGAAGGACTCGAGAAGATCATCGAGACGAGACAGGATACGAAATCCATCGGATTCAACAATCCGATCGGCCATGCAAAAGATGAGAATGTCGGAGATCTGCTCCGTCAGGTCATGCCGCAGGATCTGACCAAGTTCGGCCTGATTCCGGAGTTTGTCGGACGTGTGCCGATTGTCGTTACGTTAAATTCTCTGGATGAGACGGCCCTGATGAAGATTCTGGTTGAGCCGAAGAATTCTCTGGTCAAACAGTACAAGAAGCTGTTTGAGCTGGACGGCGTACAGCTTGACTTCAAAGAAGATGCACTCGAAGCGATTGCAAAGAAATCCCTAGAGCGGAAAACAGGCGCCAGAGGTCTCCGCGCAATCATGGAAGATACGATGATGGATCTGATGTATGAGATCCCGTCGGACAATACGACAAAAGAATGCGTCATCACCAAGGACGCTGTAGAAAAGAAGGCGGAGCCGGAGATTATTCACGGCGAACCGGCCCCTGTTCCACGGCGGAATATGGGAAGAAGATCCGGAAGACCGGAAACCGCCTGAAAAACGCAGGAGGAAACTTAAATGGAAGAAGTGACAAAAGTATTACCGGCGATTGCGCTGCGTGGAACAACGATTCTGCCGGATATGATTGTACATTTTGATATCAGCAGACCTAAATCGGTTCGTGCGGTCGAGGAGGCGATGCTGGGAAACCAGAAAATTTTCCTGATTACACAGAAAGACCCGGATACGGAAGTACCGGGTCTGCTTGATGTGTATAAAATTGGAACAATTGCGGTCATCAAACAGGTTGTGAAAATGCCAAAGGATGTTCTTCGGATTCTCGTAGAAGCAGAAAGACGCGCAGAACTGCTGAACTTCGAGGAAGAGGAGAGCGAGTATCTCCGCGCCGAGGTGGCGCTGTTTACCGGCTCGGACGAAATGCAGTTTTCCGATATCGAGCAGGAGGCAATGCTGCGCAACTTAAAAGAGCTGTTTGCCGTCTACTGCGAGCAGACGCAGAAAGTCAGCAAGGAACTGGCAGGCCAGATCCTCGGAACCGAAGAAGTTGGAAAGCTGGTGGACCAGATCTGCATGAATCTGCCCCTCGATTACGTAAACCGCCAGAAACTGCTGGAGGCTGTGGAGCTTTCCGAGCGGTATGATACGCTCTGCGTCATGATCGCCAACGAGATTCAGATTCAGGAGATCCGTTCGGAGATTCAGGGAAAAATCAAAGAGCGGATCGATAAGAACCAGCGTGATTATATTCTGCGCGAGCAGCTTAAAGTCATCCGCGAGGAACTCGGCGAGGACAATTCCCGGACCGAGATTGAAAATTATAAGAAGCAGCTTGAGAAGCTCAAAGCTTCCAAAGAGGTAAAAGAGCGGATTTCCGAAGAGATCCACCGTCTGGAAAATTCGGCCAGCAATCCGTCCGAGGCAGGCGTGATCCGCGGCTATATCGAGACACTGCTGGGGCTTCCGTGGGATAAGGCATCCCGTGACAATCAAGATCTGGCAAGAGCACGCGAGATTCTGGAGGAAGATCACTACGGTCTTTCGAAAGTAAAAGAGAGAATCCTCGAATTCCTGGCCGTACGCACCCTGACGAAGAAAGGCGAGAGCCCGATTCTCTGCCTGGCAGGCCCTCCGGGAACCGGTAAGACCTCGATTGCGAGAAGCGTGGCGCGAGCCCTGAATAAAAAATACGTCCGCATCTGTCTCGGCGGTGTGCGGGATGAGGCGGAGATCCGCGGCCACAGAAGAACCTACATCGGCGCGATGCCGGGACGCATTGCGGCGGGACTCCATCAGGCGAAGGTGAAAAATCCGCTGATGCTGCTCGATGAGATCGACAAAGTAAGTGCAGATTACAAGGGAGATACCTCTTCCGCACTTCTTGAGGTCCTCGATTCCGAGCAGAATAATAAATTTGCCGATCATTACGTAGAGCTTCCGATCGACCTTTCGGAGGTGCTCTTTATTGCAACCGCAAATGATATTCAGAACATTCCGCGTCCGCTGCTGGACCGTATGGAAGTGATTGAAATTTCAAGCTATACGGAAAACGAGAAGTTCCATATCGCAAAAGAACATCTCGTTCCGAAGCAGAAGAAGGCGAACGGTCTGAAAGAAGCACAGCTTGTGATCGAGGATGAGGCGCTGATGGAAGTGATCAGCGGCTACACCAGAGAGGCCGGTGTCCGCTCCCTGGAGCGCCAGATCGGCAGAATCTGCAGAAAGAGCGCGAGAAAGATTCTCGAGGAACAGGTAAAAGAGGTTGTTGTGACGAAAGAAAATCTGGAAGAGTTCCTCGGAAAAGAGAGGTATGAGTTCCAGCCGGCCAACGAAAAACCGGAGATTGGTATTGTGCGCGGTCTTGCCTGGACGGCAGTCGGCGGCGATACGCTGCAGATCGAGGTCAATGTGATGCCGGGAAAAGGAGAGTTTCTGCTGACCGGCCAGCTCGGCGATGTGATGAAGGAGTCTGCGCAGGCGGGCATCAGCTTTATTCGTTCCGTGGCAGAGCAGTATGAGATTCCGAAAGAATTTTTCGAGAAACACGACATCCACATTCATATTCCGGAGGGAGCCGTTCCAAAAGATGGCCCGTCTGCCGGTATTACGATGGCGACGGCGATGGTTTCCGCGATCACAAAGGTTCCGGTAAAAGCAGACGTTGCGATGACCGGAGAGATTACGCTCCGCGGCCGTGTGCTTCCGATCGGCGGCTTAAAAGAGAAGCTGCTGGCGGCAAAGAAAGCCGGTATCCATATGGTTCTCGTTCCGGAGAAAAATGAGCCGGATGTCAGAGAACTGGATGCGGAGATCACAGACGGACTGCAGATCGAATTTGTCGGCAGCATGGAACAGGTATTAAAACTGGCACTTGTGGAAAAGAAGTAAGGCCAGAAGATGCAAAAAACAGGAGAAGAAAAGTATGGTAATTAAACAGGTAGAGCTGCAGCACGTCTGCGGAATCACCAGTAAACTGCCGGATACCGGTCAGGTGGAAGTGGCATTTGCGGGAAAATCCAATGTTGGAAAATCTTCTCTCATCAATGCCCTGATGAATCGGAAATCACTGGCGCGTACCAGTGCGCAGCCGGGAAAAACACAGACGATCAACTACTACCACATCAATGAGGAAATGTATCTGGTGGATTTGCCGGGATACGGTTTTGCGAGAGCCTCCGAGGAGGTTAAAGCAAAATGGGGCAAGCTGATCGAGGATTATCTGCATCAGTCAAAAATGCTGCACGCAGTATTTCTTCTGATTGATATCCGTCATGCACCGTCCAACAACGATCGCATCATGTACGACTGGATTCTTCGAAACGGCTATCAGCCGATCATCATTGCGACGAAGCTGGACAAGATCAAGCGCAGCCAGCTTCAGAAGCAGATCAAGCTGATCCGCGAGACGCTGGAGGTTGAGAAAGATACGATTGTGATTCCGTTTTCTGCAGAGACAAAACAGGGACGCGAGGAGATCTGGAATCTGATTGATGAAATCCGCTCGGATGCAGAAGAAAGCGGGGAATAATGTCATGGGTATGATACGTGCTGCAGGCCTTGGGTATGAATACCTCCGTTACGAGGAGGAAGGACAGGAGCCGGAAGTAACAAAAGCGATCGAGGACGTCAGTCTGGAAATCCAGAAAGGTCAGTTTATCGCGGTGCTCGGGCATAACGGAAGCGGAAAATCAACGCTTGCGAAACATATCAACGCTCTGCTGGTGCCTACAGAAGGCACTATGTGGGTGGACGATATGAAGACGACAGATGAGGAGGATGTCTGGAAGATCCGCCAGAAAGCCGGTATGGTATTCCAGAACCCGGATAACCAGATCATCGGAAATGTGGTGGAAGAGGATGTCGGCTTTGGACCGGAAAATCTGGGTGTCCCGACCGATGAAATCTGGAAACGGGTGGAGGAGAGCCTTACGGCGACCGGGATGATTTCATACCGGGCCCACTCTCCGAATAAGCTCTCGGGAGGTCAGAAACAGAGGGTTGCAATTGCAGGAGTGATGGCTATGCAGCCGGAATGTATTGTTCTTGATGAACCAACCGCGATGCTGGATCCGAACGGACGAAAAGAGGTTCTTCGCGCTGTGCGTAAGCTGAATGAAGAAAAGGGCGTTACGGTTATTCTGATTACGCATTACATGGAAGAGGTTGTTTTTGCGGACCGTGTGTTCGTTATGGACAACGGTAAGCTGGTAATGCAGGGGACACCAAGGGAGATTTTTTCCGAAGTTGAGAAATTAAAAGAACTCCGTCTTGATGTACCCCAAGTGACACTGTTGGCTTATGAATTGAGAAAAAATGGTGTAGATCTCCCGGAGGGAATTTTGACCATTGAAGAACTGGTGAATGCATTATGTCATTGAAACTTGAAGATGTAACGTACACATACAGCCCGGGAACGGCATATGAAATGCACGCCCTGGAGCATATCAATCTTGAAATTCCGAATGGCCAGTTTGTTGGGATTATCGGCCATACGGGAAGCGGAAAATCGACGCTTGTGCAGCATTTGAACGGTCTGATCCGCCCGACATTGGGACGGGTGCTGTATAACGGAGAGGATATCTGGAAAGAAGGATATCCGCTAAGAGAGCTTCGAAGCCATGTGGGACTGGTTTTCCAGTACCCGGAGCATCAGCTCTTTGAGACGGATGTGATCACAGATGTCTGCTTCGGTCCGAAAAACCAGGGACTTTCACCGGAGGAATGCAGAAAACGGGCGGAAGAGGCGTTAGATCATGTCGGATTTCCAAAGGAAATGTATGAAAAATCGCCGTTTGAACTCTCCGGAGGTCAGAAACGTCGTGTTGCGATTGCCGGTGTGCTTGCAATGAACCCGGATTTTCTGGTGCTTGACGAGCCGACTGCAGGCCTTGATCCGAAGGGACGCGATGAAATCCTCGATCAGCTTGCGCTGCTGCATAAGACGCGCGGCATTTCGGTTGTGCTCGTATCGCACAGCATGGAGGATATTGCAAAATATGTAGAGCGGATTATTGTCATGAACCACGGTCATGTGGCGTTTGACGATACTCCGAAGAAAGTCTTTGCCCACTATAAAGAACTCGAGAAAATCGGCCTTGCAGCGCCGCAGATGACGTATATTATGCATGCGCTAAAGGAACACGGCATGGACGTGGACGTAACGGCGACAACGGTTGAAGAGGCGCGCGATACGATTCTTGCGGCGCTTGGAAGTCAGAAGAAAAACGGGAAAAAAGGAGCAGAAGTATGTTAAGAGATATTACTCTGGGACAGTATTACCCGGCAGATTCTATTCTGCACCGACTTGACCCGCGTGTAAAATTTGTGGGAACACTCGTTTATGTCATTTCCCTTTTTCTGTTCCACAACTGGGGCTATCTGCTTGGAACCGTATTCCTTGCGGTGATGATTAAACTGTCGAAGGTACCGTTCAAATTTATCACGAAGGGTCTGAAATCAATTTTTGTGCTGCTTGCGATTACGATGGTATTTAACATCCTATTTACGCCGGGTGAGGTGCTCGTCCGTATCTGGAAAATTACGATCACCCGTGAGGGTGTGGCTATGGCATGCCGTATGTCGGTGCGTCTGATTTTCCTGATGATCGGCTCTTCGCTGATGACGCTGACGACAACACCGAACCAGCTGACGGATGCACTCGAAAGCCTGCTCGGACCATTGAAAAAAATCCATGTGCCGGTGCATGAGATTTCCATGATGATGTCAATCGCGCTCCGTTTTATCCCGATTCTTCTGGAAGAGACAGACAAGATTATGAAAGCGCAGATGGCGCGCGGCGCGGATTTTGAGAGCGGAAATATTATCCAGAGAGTAAAGAACATGGTGCCGCTTCTGGTGCCGCTGTTTATTTCAGCCTTCCGCCGTGCAAATGATCTGGCGCTGGCGATGGAAGCACGCTGCTATCATGGAGGAGAGGGAAGAACACAGATGAAACCGCTTCGGTATCAGACGCGCGATTATGCAGCGTATGGCGTTCTTATGGCATACCTTGTTTGCAGTATCGGCCTTCGCGTGTGCGGACTCTGACTTTGACGAAAACGGAGGAGAAGAATGCGCAGAATTAAACTGATTGTAGCGTATGACGGCACAAATTACTGTGGATGGCAGGTGCAGCCAAACGGCATTACAGTACAGGAAGTATTAAATCAGGCTCTTTCCGATCTCTTTGCGAAAAAAATTGCCTGCATCGGCGCAAGCCGGACCGATGCCGGGGTACATGCTCTCGGCAATGTTGCGGTATTTGATACGGATGCGAGAATGCCGGCGGACCGTATCGCATTTGCATTGAATACACGGCTTCCGGCAGATATCCGTATTCAGGGATCATCCGAAGTGCCGCCGGACTTTCACCCGCGTTTTACCGCAACAGTCAAAACATATGAATACAGGATTTTGAACCGCACCTTTGCAGATCCGACGCGGAGACTGAATTCCTATTTCTGGTACGGCCCGCTGGATGTGGATGCGATGCGGCAGGCAGCATCGTATCTGGTTGGCATGCATGATTTCAAAAGCTTTGCAACAGCAAAACCGGAGGTGACCGACACGGTCCGTACCATCTATGAAACGAGTTTGGAAAAAGAAGACGATCTGATCCGCTTCCGGATCACTGGAAACGGTTTTCTCTACAATATGGTGCGGATTATCACTGGAACACTGCTTGAGGTTGGAAAGGGTGATTATCCGCCGGAGAAAGTAAAAGAAATCCTTGCGGCGAAGGATCGAAAAATGGCGGGAGCAACGGCCAGGCCGGAGGGTCTGACCCTGGTGCAGATCCGGTATCCCGAATGGGATTTCGAGTAAAGACATAAGTGGTCTGTATTTCCCGAAAAACAGACTCGCAGTTTACGAAAAAATGCAAAATATGGGTAAAAAACAGTTGACATTCCAAAATCCGTATAATATAATTACTAAATGTGTGACGTAGTTTGAAAACGCCGATGCCATAAGCCCCGGTAAGGCGGTTTCCTATATACATGAAACAGTAAATTGAATTTTTCACAGGAGGTTATATCCATGAACACCTTTATGGCAAATCCAGATAAGATTGAAAGAAAATGGTATGTTGTTGATGCAGAAGGATGTACATTAGGACGTCTGGCATCTGAAGTAGCAAAAGTATTACGTGGAAAAAACAAACCGGAGTACACTCCGCACGTAGATACTGGTGATTACGTAATCGTAATCAACGCTGATAAAGTAGCAGTAACCGGTAAAAAACTGGATCAGAAGATCTATTACAGCCACTCCGATTATGTTGGTGGAATGAAAGAAGCTACTCTTCGTGAGATGATGGCTAAGAAACCGGAGAAGGTTGTTGAACTTGCAGTGAAAGGCATGCTTCCAAAAGGACCTCTTGGAAGACAGATGTTCACAAAACTTCACGTATACGCTGGTGCAGAGCACGCTCATGCAGCTCAGAAACCAGAAGTATTAACATTTTAATAGGGAGGTAAAGAACATTGGCTAGCGCAAAATATTACGGAACCGGAAGAAGAAAAAAATCTATCGCAAGAGTATATCTTGTACCGGGAACTGGTAAAGTTACCATCAATAAAAGAGACATCGATGAGTATTTTGGTCTGGAGACCCTGAAAGTTATCGTTCGTCAGCCTCTGGCAGCTACAGAGACCGCTGATAAATTTGACGTGATCGTAAACGTTCACGGCGGCGGATACACAGGACAGGCAGGAGCAATCCGTCACGGTGTTGCACGTGCCCTTCTGACTGTAGACAACGACTACAGACCAGTTCTGAAAAAAGCAGGATTCCTGACTCGTGATCCTAGAATGAAAGAGCGTAAGAAGTACGGTCTCAAAGCAGCTCGTCGCGCTCCGCAGTTCAGCAAGCGATAATCGACTG
>OLQV01000165.1_pt1 | contig 69960 bp, 67 predicted proteins | sample 1672371 | NCBI WGS metagenome assembly OLQV01 (sample SAMEA3136676, study PRJEB25190) | human gut metagenome
ATCCAACAATAGCATTTATAAAAACTACAAAAAGTATGACAATAGTATCAGTATATTCATGAGAATAAAAATATCCATAAAAATATAAAAGTAATGCAACAATCAATAATATGATAATCATAGTATCATTAAATTGCTTTAAAAGCCTTATAATCCATGGCGTTTTCTTTTTGTTTAGAATGATATTTTGTCCAAAATCATTTAATCTTTTCTTAGCTTCTTTGCTATCTAATCCACGGATATTACTATTTAAAATTTTAAATATTTCTTCTTCTTTTTTTGAATACACTTTTTCCTCATCTCCATTTTACTATTTTTTTAACTTCTAACTTCTTTAAATTTTAAGTATTGTCTTCAACATATATCATCATTTGATTATATAAAATAGCCTAATAATAAAGTTCTAATAATTTGTAAAATTATAATTATCTTATTATAATACCAGTTTACTCTTATAAAGATAATTCATTTTAGTTTTTGTTAATACTATTTTTTTTATAAATTTTAAATAATTTTTAATGACAATTTCACTACAATTTACAGATTTACAAATACACTTAGGGCTATTTAAAAATTCTATATTTTTTATTAACACGTTCCATCTACATTATATATCACATTCAAATATCTTTACAATAATATTTTTACATTATTTATACAAAACTTTACAATATTTTTACATTCTAAGTGTTCTTTTACAACCATTATTTTGTAAACTATAATGCGCAAGTTTATTTAAACTACCACACATAATATTATTATTAAGTAAATATTTTAGTTCTTCTTCAGTAAATATTCCATATGTCAAGTTTTCATTGGGATTTACATTAAATGCTTTAACACAGTTTTTCATTCGTACAATACAGCAAACCGAGTTATCTATACCTACAGAATAATAAGATTCATCCAGAATTGTTACGTTATCTGAAACATATCCTGTTTCCTCTTTTAACTCTCTTTTAGCAGCTTCAATAACATCTTCTCCATCCTCAATATAACCCGAAGGAAACTCTGCTATTATTTTATCATTAATTCTAGTTTGAAATGTCAATATGTAATTGCCGTTACTATCTGTAGCAACTATTATAACTGAATCTTTACCACCATTTTTAACTATTTTTTCTCTTGTGATAGTTTTATTATTAGGAAGGCTATAAACCTCTTTTATAAGATTAATAAAATCACCACTATATAATATTTCCTCTTTAGTAAGTTTTCCTTTAACCTTTTCATAAATATTAGTTATTTTTTCTAACAACATTTTTTCTTTGTACTCTGGACTTCTTAAATAATTTAACTTATTTACTCTAATCATTGTACTATTAGCACAGTCCTCTAAAGTTTTATTATTTTCATTTAATAATTCTTCCCTAAAAATAGTTCTTACTTCAAGTTCATCAACGCGTGGAGTAACCCTCATAATAATTTTGCCTTTTTCAAAATTTTCCATTTTCTTTATAGAAATTTCTTTTTTATCTCCATAAACAAAGTCTATATAAATCCCTGTTGAATAATCAAATAAATTCCAATCACTAGGCAATAAACATTCGTCAGAGTGATCATCATAATATAAAAATATATAAATTGGTTTTTCAAAAAGTTCTTGCTTATTAAATAAATAATCAAAATCTGAATAACGATATTTAGTATAATTTCCATTAATAATATCCTTAACTGTTAATATGTAACTATTATTTTCTAAATTAATATTATATCTTCTTAAAATTAAATATCTATGTCTATTAAATATATCACTCACTTTATTAAAAAAGTCATCCTTTAATTTAATTTCAATAAATACTTTGCCCATATTTTTTTCTTTACTTTCATATAAAATATCAGAAAGCAATTTATAAAATCTAGCATTTTCATTTTCATAAAATTTTAACTTTCGATAAATATTTAATTTCTCCTCTTGGGAAAAAGTTTTTTGATAACCTAGTTTTGCTATATTATCAAGATACTCTAGTTCCCCACTTTTAAGTTTAATAAACTCTTTTTTTAACTTTTCAATATCCATAAAAATTTCTCCTTTTCAATAATATTTTATTTCTTATTTATTGATAAGTAAAATATATTTATGTTATAGTATATATAAGGAGAGCTTATAATGAATATTGACCTAGAATTATATAAAGTATTTTATGTTGTTGCTAAAAATAAACATATGACTAAAGCAAGTGAAGAACTTCATATATCACAACCAGCAATATCACAATCAATAAAAAAACTTGAAAACCAACTTGGAGGAACACTTTTCTTAAGAAGTAATAAAGGAATGCAGCTTACTAATGAAGGAAAAATGTTTTATGAATATGTTAAAGGAGCTTTAGAACTTATCAATAATGCTGAAAATGAGTTTACCTCTTTTAAAGATTTATCTAAAGGTGAAATTAAAATTGGCTGTTCAACAACACTCACAAAAATAATTTTATTAAATGTAATAAAAAGATTTCATCAAGACCACCCTAACATTTCAATAAACATTACCAATGATTTAACAAGTAATTTAATTAACGATTTAAAATTAGGAAAGCTAGATTTTGTAATATTTAATGAAAGTAATATCAAAGAAACAAACCTACATTTAGAAAAAATAACCGAGCTAAAACAAGGATTCATTTATAATCCAGACTATTTCAAAGATGATATAAATAATTTTGAAGACTTAAATAATTACCCTCTTATATTGCAAAAAGAAAGTTCTAACAGTAGGAAACTATTAAATAGTATTGCCTTAAAAAATAATACAGTTTTAATACCTAAAATGGAAGTTGTAAGTCAAGAACTAGTTACTGAATTTACTAATATTGGACTAGGCATTGGTTTTACAATATTTGACTTAGCAAAAAAGAATTATAACAATTTAAAAGAATTAAAAATTAACAAAGATATTCCAAAAATAAATGTTTATTTAGGTACTAACAAATCAATCTTACCTACTTTCGCAAGTTCTACTTTTATAAAATATTTAAAAAGATGATCAAAAAAATCATCTTTTACTTATCTCTCTAATATATTTAGGCCTATCTATTTTGGATGTTAACATTCTTACTTCGTTTAACATAGTTATTTCAAAACCAACATATTCACTTAATTTTCTTTTTAATTCATTAAGAAGTTCTAAAGCGTTTGCATCTTTTGAATCATATAAATCTTTTAAAAAAGAATTACTATTTACAAAGTTATTAAATAGATTATCCACTAAAAAGTATTTTAACTCTAAATTAAATCCTTCAGAGTTTTCTTTTAATGTTACATTTCTTTTTGAATATTCCATTGTATCAATTACATTAATCTTACCTTTTGAATATAAAATATTATACATAATATCATAAATCTTTATATCATTATTTGTTAATAATTCAATATCTTTATAACTTTTATTTATAGCGTTTGCAAATGAGTTTAAATTTACATACAATGGATTTATTTCATATAAACTTTTTGACTTAACGAACTTCATAGTATAACCTATAACAAAGCTTTTATATTCTATAGTTTCTATCGGCCATATAAAAGTTGAGTTAGTTATATTACTAAACTGGGTTAAATCTTCGAATATACCATAATCATAATCATTATCAAAAAATATGTGGAATACTTTTAAAACCTGATTAGTTTTAGAATCATAATAACAAGCTCCTTGTGAACCAACACCTAAAAATCTAAGACTACTTAAATAATTCAAAAAATTATCTTTATTAGTTATTTTCATATCACAAAACTCCCCTTAAGTACGATAATTATATCATTTTTAAAAAGATGTGTCAAATCAGTGTAAAGTAGAGATTATATAAATTATTTAATATTTTAATTTTTATTAATTTCATTGATTATAGATTCTCCATGTGTTTTTACTTTAACTGGAGTTAATATGTTAAGTTTTTTTAGTTCATCAATAGTTTTAGGTCTTAATTTTACAAGTTTATCTAATTCATCATTTGTAAATACATAATATGCAGGTATTTTCATTTGTGATGCTCTTGTTTTTCTTAACTCCACTAGTCTTTCTTTCAAATTATCTGAAATATCATTTTTACAAAATTTATCTTTATAGTACTTGTAATAATCAATATTTTCATTAATACATAAATTTGCATAACTTTGAGCAATTAATTCCATATTCTTTTTTGAAGAATAACTATCATCACTTCTTATATGACTTAAATCATATTGTATTTTTCTTACTAATGCATCGGCTCTTAAAACTTTAGATTTAATATCTTTAGGTGCTTTACTTGTATTTAAAATAGTTTCTTGATTTGCTACTACCACTAATACTTTTCGATAATAGTCAAAATTTTTTGAACCAAATAATTTAACTAATCCAGAAGCTTTACTTTCCCATATTTTTCTTATCACTTCTCTTTGTGCTTCAACCTGTCTAAGTGGTGAGTACATTCCCTTTTTAATTTTCTTTCCATTAAAAGTATATTCTCTAATAAAGTCACCATTTTCATTAACAGTAATATTACCTATTAAATTTTTGCACTCAATAAAATATATAAAAACTGATGTAATTACAATATAATCAATTTGGGCAGTTAAATCACCATATTTTACTTTTACATCATGTAGAACATACATTCCAATATTTGCTTTTTGTAATTGATAAGAAATTTCTTTTTCACCCTCTAAGCCTTTTTTAACAATATAAAGTTCACTTAAAACATCATTATTATTTGGATATTCTTTATTAAGTTTTGTTAATGCATCAAATCTTTCTTGTAAATCACTATTAGATTTATAAAATATTGTATCCTTAAATCTAAAAGAGTTAAATATATCATTTACTATACCCATTATTATCACCAATTTAATTTTAACAAAATATTAGTGATTTGTACATTAATTACCAACCATATTACTTTTCATTATTCCATATATTTCTGATATAAACTCACTATCTTTTTTTAAATTTTTATCACATAGTAAATAAACATGATTTTTAGTTCTTGTAAGAGCAACATAAAATAATCTTCTTTCTTCAGCAAAAGGAATGCCTTCATCAATAACTTCATTTCGATACAATTTTTCTATCCAAGTCATACCTGTTTTAACAGATGGAAATGAAGTATTTAATCCAATAATAATTACATCATCAAAAGTAAGACCTTTAGATTTATGCATAGTCATTGCTTCAATATCTATATCTTCATAATTTTTAAATACTAAACTAGATTCTATTCCATCAAAGAAACTTTCATCATCATATAAATTATCTATAATCCTATTTGTTCTACCTAATATTAAAATTCTATGATCTGGATTATCACCATATATCTCTAAAATAGTATTTTTAAGTAAATTAATTTCCTCTTTATTAGATTTAGTTCCATCAAAAGTCTTAATAATAATTGGTTTATCTATATGTTTATCAGATACTAAGTCTTTTTTTATTTGACTATTATTTTTCATAACAAACTGTCCAGATAAGTTGATAAGTTCTTGACTATTTCTATACGTCTTATTAATTTTAAATAGTTTTGCACCCTTAAAATAGTTAGTAAAATTATAAATATACTCTATTCTTGAGCCACTAAAGGAGTAAATACTTTGCCAATCATCTCCAACTGCGAATACTTTAGCATCATTTCTTTTAGCGGTCTTCATAGTAAGTTCATACTTAATATTAGATATATCTTGATATTCATCAATAATTATATAATCAAATAATAAATGAGTTTCACTTGTTAATTTTTCAATATACTTAACTGCATAGTATAATAAATCATCAAAATCAAAGTAATAATATTCTCCACCATAAAGTTTATTTGAATAATAATTATAAAAGTCTAAGAAGTATTTTGCCTCAATCATAACATTTTGTTTTTCTTCACCTTTTAAAGTCATAATATATTTTTTGATAACTGTTTTATCCTCTCTATAAGCAGATGATTTTAAATATTTAATACTTGAGTACATAAAATATTCAAATGGATATACTTGTGAAAGTGGATTTAAACGAAGAATATGTTCATATATTTCTTCATTAGTTCTTTCATTATATTCAACATTTAACTCTCTTAATTTGTTATCTAAAATTCTAACAATATTTGAAAGTGATGTTCTTTCAATTTCAATAAATTTATTATTATGCTCTTTATGGTATTTTTCTTTTTCTAATTTTATTTTATTATATTTTTCATCCTCTAAGCCAAAGTATTCAATATATATTTTTTCACCAGCATAATCAATTGTAAAATCAGGTTTATATATTATATTATTTTCCATTAGTTCTGGATAAGCTTCTTCATAAGAATATGAAAGACCTCTTTTATAAAGAAAGTTTGCTATTACTGCTTCACCAGCTGATTTAACATAGTCTCCATTTATAGATATAATATTTTCATCTTTCTGAAGTTGCCTTTCAATCCAAGATTTAATTAAATTTATAGTTCCTACAGTTTTGGCTTCATTAAGTTTAACACTTACATAGTATTCTATAAGCTCATCATAAGTATTAAATTTTTGATAGTTATCAATAAAGAATTTGCTAAATACAAAGTTTTTCATTTGTTTAACAGTATCAAAATTATTAATTATTTCAGTAATTTTATTTTTATCTAAATATAAGTTTTTAAAGTACTCTAAAAAGATTTCTCTTTTTTTGTTTCTATCAAGTATAACGCATTTTCGATTATTAAATATTTCTCTAATGTATTCATAGCCAAGTGAATGAAATGTTGTAACGTGTGCTGGGATATTAAAATCTAAGCAAATTCTTTTATCTAGTTCTTCAGTAGCTTTTCTTGTATAACTTAGTACTAATATTTTTTCTGGTAAAATATTTTTCTTTTCCACTAAATATTTTACTTTTGATGCCATAGTGGTAGTTTTACCTGTACCTGCTCCAGCAATGATAAGACTATATTTTTCATCACTTAATATGGCTTTACACTGTTCTTTATCAAGTTTTATATTAGGATCAATATCTTTATAGAAATTATCAAAGTAATCTTTATTTAATAAATATAATTTTTCTAATACAATGTCATTATAAGTATCAATATTAAAGTTAGAGGGCACGGCACCACTATAATTTGCTAATACATTTAAATATAAATCATTTGAAATATATTCATGATTATTATATTTTTTTATAAACTCCTCTTTCACACTGCCACCTACCATAATAGTATTATAACAAAAATCAATTATTTTTTATAGTGAGTTTTGTAATTTCAAGATAATCAATCTGTAATTTTAGTTGTAACATTTTAACTAAAATATGTTTTTTATTTTAAAGCAAATACCTAAAAGTGTATAAAAAATTGTTTAAAAGTTTCAAAATTCTATAATGTAAACAAAAATAATATTTTTGTTCTCTTCAGGGGGCATGCTCTCTTCAGTTAGAAGAGGCCAAATTGTGTTAAACCCTTTAAATACTGGCCTTTTTATATTGGCATAAACCGTCATTTACCGTGGTTTTTAGTATTTTTTGTACCTAAATTGTACCTAAAGTAGTTTTATTTCCACTGCCTTCTCGGTTAATTTGATTATACCATTTTTATTAATTAATATCTATCGTTAAAAAGATCTGCTTCTATTAAAGATATATCCTACTAATATACATGAGGCTATATATAAAACTATAAATATAATTATAAATACTGTTATGTTAGATATTAGATATCCTAATATTGTAATTAGTGCTGTAACATAACAATAACTTATTAAATATCCAAAGCTTCCAGATGCATGATCATCTACTCCTTTGGTATATCCACATCCAGTTAGTATATATGCACAGAAATGCAAGATAGTACCACCAATAAATATGTTAAATAAATCAGCATATAATTCACTACCTATTATATTTATATAAGGATTTGGCAGAACAAACTGTCTTATTAATGCACTAATCAAATAAATAAACTTATACATTATTACTCATCTCCTTCTTTTATAACAAACTTATAGCATTTTGAATTTGGGATTTTTCTTATTGAAGGAGATATAAACAACTTAAAAACACAGTTCCCTTTTAGATATTCTATTTGATCTTCAAAACTTCCTTTTTCCTCTAACCATTTAGTATTCTTTTGTATTTCATTCCTTGCACTCGTATTTGTTGAACAATCTATAAGGTCATAATATATTCCATTTAAATAAGTACCTGATTCTTTTATATCCGGTTCATACATATCAACTTTTGGTAAGTCTTTTTTCTTAATTAAATAGATATCTCTTGCTTTAGGTATCTTTATTAAATCAATCTTTCTATTATTAATATCAATAGTTTTATCATCAAAATTATTTAAGTTTAAAATTCGCCAATTGGATGGACTTGTAATAATTACATATTTTTCCTTTTCGTTCAAGCCATCTATATATTTTACAAAATCTTCCTTAATAACTTCTGCTATACTATCTAATTTTTTTAAATAATCTTTTGAAATTCCAGTAAGTATAGCACGTGCATAATCTTTGGAAATATTATCTAATCCATAGACCTCATCAAAAAATAATTCTCTCCCCATTATTTGATTAATCCCAAATAATCTTTTATTTCTTTTATTAATAATTGAATACTTATTATTATCTTTTAAATATGATGTCAATTCATTTCCATTTTCTATCTCATTAAAAATAACATTTTTGAAACTCTCAGTTTTTTCTGAACTAATTTTGTTATTCTTAATATATTCTGCTTCAGCTTTTTTACATTCTTCCACTAATTTTTCCAAAACATTTATTAAGGATGAATTGTTGAAACTAATATCTAATACTGCATCTAGCTTACTCTTCTCGTCTGACTTCACTATATCTAATAATCTTTCATAAAAATATTTATTATCCTTTGAAATCAATTCAGAATTTATATCATCTGAATTTGAATATCCTATACCAAACGCATAAATGAATTCTTTCAATATAAATATGTCATCAACATGAATTCCAGACCATGAATTCCTATATTCTTTATTTTCAAATCTAAAATCAAAATGATAATATACATCATGGACATTAGAATTAGAATTATAATATTTTTTAAAATATTCTATGGCTTCATTTTGACTATAAAAATCTACAAAATTACTCTCAATATATTTTATTAACTTTTTCAATTCGTCTTTATCATCTTCATTAAAAATATTCTTATTTGTTAAGATAATTAGGCCATATATAAAGCCAAATGAAAATTGAATCTTGATAATATCGTATGAATCTGGTTCACCATCAATAAATCCATTATAATCAAAAATAACATTATTAAACAAATCATTAATAGCTTTAAATTCCTTTTTTATTATTAAATCAAATAAGAAATTCATTAAATTTGATAATAAAACATCATAGTATATAGAATCACTATTCTCTTTTATTGAATAATAATCATATCTAAATAATGAATTAGTAAAGTCGTATGATGTCTTTCTAACATCATCAGTAATTTCTAACTGTTCAGTATAACAATAATAAATATAGTTAGTTAAAAACCTGTATCTTTCATAATCCTCATTAGAATAAGTTAAACTAGCTAACGAGCTTAAAAAATTTGCCAACTCTTTATTTTTATGTATATCTTTGTAATATTTAATATATATTTTTCTTATATATTCATATGAAATATCTAATAAAGATCTCATATTATTTTTATATAAAAAATTATAAAAATTAAATAATCTACTATCAGAATCAAAATTATCATCTATATTAGTTTCTGCTAAAGAAAATAAATCATTAATTATCAAGTTAATTTCATTATCAAGATATGGAATACTATCATTTAATAAGCATGAACTCCTTATACTGTCTTCATAATTTATGATTTCACTTTTGCAATAAGCAACTGTCACACCTCTATTTATTTTTTCTCCACCTTTTAGTTTAAGAATTATTAGAGGTTCTGTATATACTATAAGTTCTTTTCTTTTTCTATTTTCTTCTTCTATCTTATCTATTATTGCTTGTAATGATCTACAACTATATGATTTAAAAATTCCACTTTTGTTTGCTTTTACTGGAATGTAATCATCCGAAACTTCTGAATCAAAAGAAAAATACTTTTTATTATCCTTCACAAATTTTTCTATAGGTTCATTTTTCAATTTCTTATCTGAATTTCGAATGTTTCTATTATGAATTTCCATAAGTCTTTTTTCAATATATTTATCATATTCGGCAGAAAAATAGTCACTATCAGTATTAAGTTTGATAGCTATTCCAAAAAGTTTAATTGTCAACCAAATAGAACAACATATAAAAATATTTAATAATAATTCTATTACAAAAAATAAAATTTTAAATAAATCTACGCATTCCTTGTTATATGGTATTACTTCTTTTATAATACACAGCGATAATATAAAGATTGAAAAAGTCATGATACTTTTCATTTTTGTTTTTTCTAAAACAAATCTCTTTTGTGTTTCAGCTTTCTTATCATTCATCGTTTCTGCAACAAATATTACAATTGCTACTAATACTCCGACTATTCCAACAAACGCATCTATTCTTACACTTCCGTTTAAAGGTTCAAAAACATTCACGTTCATCCAAATAATAAAATTATAAACATTTTTCAAAAAATCTTCTATATTCATCTTTTACCTCCAATCAAAAAAAGAGCATATTCCATCTTAAAAATGAAACACACTCTACTATTTATTATATATTATAACATTGTTTTAGCCTCTTTTAAATATTTTATAAATAATTATCAACCAAAACTATACAAATTAACTTTGCTATATTTGATCAATTAAATTTAATAATTGTTCTACCTTTTCTACAATTTTATCTTGTTCCCCTTTGGGCGGAACAGGAACAGTCATTGGAGCAAATTCAGATATCCAATAACGTTTGTGTGTAGATGCATCATAATCAAGAGATTGTAACAAATAGTAGTAGAATTTTATATTCATTTCAGGATTACAATTTAATATTTTCATTGCAGATGACTTAACTTTAAAAGGAAAATCAACATATTTAGACGAAGTAGTAAAATCGTCAAATATTATAACTGGCAATTTATTAAATATTCCTTTTTCTTCTTTGGTGTAACCTAATATAAAACTTTTACCTGCAGTTAAAACAGGTGTTTTATAAGAATCATTATAATTTGTTGACTCAACAATATATTGTGTTGGCTGTTCATACACTAAAATATTTCCAAGGCTATCTTCAGCCCAATTATCTGGATTTCCATATAATTCTCCATTAACTGCTAAATAATATAATTTCTTTTTCATCAATTCTACCGATGACGATAAATCTCTCTTCTTGTCGGACATCTTTTTTATATCATCAATTTCTTCAGTTATAGAAGAAGAATCATTATTTAGTACCTTTTCGACACATTCAGTAATTCTACTAATTCTGTTACTTTCCTTTTGTATCATATCAAATATGTCATCTATTTCTATATTCTCAATATTATTATCTTCTGTTATCCACTTAATATCTAAATTAAAATTTCTGTCTTTAATTTGCTGAAATGAAAATTTTCTCCATCTTCCACTTGGATTTTCTTCACTCCAAGTTTCAATTCTATCATAAATATTATTTGGATTATAGCATTTTATAAAATCATCTAAATCAGAATCTTTAATTGGATTCTTCTTTAATGTAAAATGACTTCCTGCTCTTAAATCGTATATCCATACTTCTTTAGTTTGAATATCTTTTGAAGCTGGTTTATTATCAAAAAATAGAACATTAGCTTTAACTCCTTGTTTATAAAAAATACCTGTTGGTAATCTTAAAATTGTATGAAGATTCGTTGTTTCTAATAATTTTTTTCTTATTATTAATCCCCCAGATCCCTCTTCAAATAAAACATTATCAGGTAATACTACAGCAGCTTTACCATTAGATTTTAATAATGTATGAATATGCTGTACAAAGTTAAATTGTTTATTTGAACTTGTAGTCCAGAAATCTTGTCTGTTATATACTAAATCTTCATCTTCTTGTTCACCATCTTCATTTGTAATTGTTAATGTTGATTTTTTCCCAAATGGTGGATTAGTTAATATGTAATCAAATCTTTCTCCAGGATCAGATAATAAAGCATCATTTCTCGTAATAGGAGATTTTCCATCCACATCACTAATGTTATGCATAAATAAGTTCATTAAACAAAGACGATATGTACTTTGAACTATTTCCCAACCTCTAAATGTATTATATTTTAAAAAGTTCTTATCTTTTTCTGTTAAGTCATAATTGTTTTCTATGTATTCTTTAGATAATAACAAGAAGCCCCCAGATCCACAGCATGGATCAACAATGGTTTTATTTGGCTCTGGTCTAACACATTTTACCATTGCATTAATTATTGGTCTTGGAGTAAAGTATTGACCTGCTCCACTTTTTGTATCCTCTGCAATTTTCTGTAGTAATCCTTCGTAAATGTCACCTTTAACATCTGATGACAAAGCAGTCCAAGTTTCTCCATCTATCATATTAATAATCTTAGATAACATAGCAGGAGTTGATATTTTATTGATTGCACCAGAGTATATTTCCCTTAACATACCATCCTGTTCTGATAATGACTCTAAAATCCCATTATAATATTTGAATAATTCTGCACCTTTTTTTGATTTTAATTCATCCCAACTACAATTATCAGGTAGCTTAATTTCTTTTTCAAATGGTGGCTTATTATATTCATCTATCATTTTTAGAAATAATAAATATGTAAGTTGTTCAAGATAATCTTGATTTGAAACGCCATCATTCATCAAGACAGTTGCCATGCTCCATACTTTTTTATTAATTGTTGAAGTTCCTTCACTCATTTTTAAAACCTCCTAAGCTAATAAAGCATAATTTAATTCAGCTAATAATTCTCTAAATTTTGCACCAAATAATTGGAAAAATTTAGCCAATCCACCCTTGTTATTAAAAGGTGTTAATTCTAAATCAGTTTCTTTTATATTCATTGAAATGGCAATGTGATCTTTAATCATTCTTAACCATTCCATTTGTTCTTCACTGAATTCCCCATATCCTTCATTTTGTTTAAAACACCACTCTTTAAATTTAATATTAACAGTTGTATTAAATGATTTTAATTCATTTGTTTGTTTTAATTCAAATTTAATTAAAGATATAATATCAGCAAGTTTATCTTCTACTCTTGTAGAAACTTTGTCACCATAAATAGTTGAATATGCTTCCCATAATTTAGTATTTGATAGGAAATATGGTGCGCTCATCATTTTTTCATATAGTTCTTCAACCATTTTATAAGTTAATGGTCGATTTTTATAACTTTGATTATAAATAATATTTAATGCATCTATTAAATCTTTATTTTCTTCAATAAATTCTGCAAAAGTTTTAATTATTTCTTTAGCTTTTTCTTCTTTGTTTGTATCCCAACCTGAAAACTCAATTGAATCTATATTCTCATTATCAATAATTTGATAATGCTTATCTCTAGCCTCAAGAATGAACTTTCTAACTTCTGGATTATATATTGGTTTTATAGCTAAATCAATAATCTCTTGTTTTGTTGCATCATATTTGTCATTATCATTTAAAGAATCAATTTTAGAGTTAATATAATCATCATCAAATGCATTTAAAATATTCTTCGCAACATCTATTATTGCTACACCGTCAGTTAATTTTTTAAATTCTTCTTTATCTTCTATCTTAAGCACTTTATCCAAATTAATAAATCTATTTGCTATTGATGTCAAAGTATCTTCATCTTTTACACCAAATGCAACGCTATTAAGTAAATTTTTAAGTGATTCACTTGGCTTTCTTTCTAATTGTCTAGAAGTTGTTTTTTGTGATGATGTAACACCTACAGCATCAACAACTATAAATCCTAATTTTCTTTCTGTTGCTGATGGTGAAACCTTCTTTAAATTATCAAGATCTAAAGTTCTTGTGGCCCTGCCTAGCATTTGTTCAAAGTAATTCTTGCTTCTTACATCTCTCATGAAAATTAAACATTCAATAGGTTTAACATCTGTTCCTGTAGCAATCATATCTACTGTAACTGCAATTCTTGGATAATAATCATTTCTAAATGCGCTTAATATTGATTTTGGATCTTCATCAGAACCATAAGTAATCTTTTTACAAAATTCATTACTTTCACCAAATTCTTCTCTAATGATATCTACAATATCGTTAGCATGACTATCAGTTTTGGCGAACACTAAAGTTTTAGGAACTTCTTTTCTTCCTGGAAACATTTCTGTTAATACTTTAGATTTAAATTCTCTAATTACATTTCTAATTTGTGATGGATTAACAATATCATTATCAAGTTGACTTGCTGAATAAACAACATCTTCATCTAATTGAGACCATCTTTTTTCTTTAGATAATCTTTCTCTTGTTTCAACAACTTGTTTTAATATACAAGCACCATGCTTTGTAATATTTGTTTCTATTAAATATGTTCCTTGTCTTCCAACATTAACATCATCTAAAACTGCCTGTTCATGTGAATACTCTGATACGACATTTTCATTAAAGAAAGCAAATGTCCTTTGATCTGGAGTAGCTGTTAATCCAACTAAAAATGCATCAAAATAGTCTAACACTTGTTGCCATACATTATATATTGATCTATGACATTCATCGATAATTACAAAATCAAAGAAATCTATTGGATATTTTTTGTTATAAGATACTTCTTTTGGTCTTTCATTTTTAAATGACTTTTCTGATAATGATAATTCTTCATCTCTTTCATCCAATTCAAATCCTCTCAGAATTGAATACATTCTTTGAATTGTACTAATACATACATGGGTGTCATTTGGAATATATGATGAATTAAGTCTTTTAACATTGTATAATTCTCCAAATAATCTACTATCATCATTTGGTCTATATTTTCTAAATTCTTCTTCAGCTTGTTCACCTAAATTTTTAGTATCAACTAAGAAAAGAATTCTTTTTGCTTTTGCATATTTTAACAATCTATATACGGAAGTTATAGCAGTAAATGTTTTACCAGCACCTGTTGCCATTTGAATTAAAGCTCTAGGTTTATTTTCAGAAAATGATTTTTCTAAATTAACAATAGCATTAACTTGACAATCTCTAAATCCATTTGAATCAAGCTCTGGAAATTGTTTCATTCTATTTCTTAAAGTATCATTATCTTTTAGTAATTGTTCCAATTCTTCTGGTGTATGAAACATAAATATTTCTCTTGTTCTTGCCTTCTCATCCTTATAGTCACAAAATCTAATTATAATATTTGTACATTCATAAGCAAATCTTATTTCAGGTTGTTCTTTTAATCCTCTTAATCCACTCTTAATATATCTTAGTGATTGTTCCGCTACAACACCTAGCGTAGTTCCTCTTTCTTCTTTTTTAGCTTCAATAACACCAACAGGTTTACCTGCTATAAATATTAAATAATCTACAGGTCCACTATTGGTTTGTGCCTCTCTTAAAATAACACCTAAAGATGCTGTAGGATTAAACGAATCAATATTTTGAATTACAAAACCTGCTTCTCTTAATTTTTTATCAATATCTATTCTTGCTTTTGCTTCGGGATTTAAATTTAAATCTTCTAATTCCATACTACTACCTCTTACTTCCCATTTCATCTCACATATTCAATAATAATTATAACATACAATTCGACAAATTTTGATATTTTTCGACCAATTCGTACCAGAAATTACCAAATTGTATTAATAATCTTGACTATTTTTTAATTTTAAGTGATTAATACAAGGAATTGGAGGAATTGTATGATTAGAAAATGTACTGATGAGGATATATCTGATGAAGAATTAGAGAAAGTTATAAATCCTTTTTATGATAATTATAATGAGTATATTATTACTTATGTATGCCTGAAGTAATTGCATTTTATATAGCTAGTTTTTATAGTAGGAATGCTATGTGGAAGCAACATTTTATCAACATTATAATTCAGCTAAAGATACATTTAATGTTAGTGATGATGAAAATTATGAAAGTATTAAAGCTGAAGTAATTAAGTTATTAAGAATGAAATATTCTTTAGAAATTATTAGTGAAGATCCATTAGTTCTTAAAAAAATCGAGTATTAGTTTTTGTTCTAATATTTTCAATCTTTGCAGTTCCTTCTGCCAAGCATTCAAGATCATAATGAAAATAGTACTTATCAGCTCTTCTTTTCGTAGTAAGCGGTATCATTGTCCACAATTTTTTATCGCTTGTTGGCCTCCATAATATTGCTGATCTTAGCTTTCTTAATTCACTGCCAATACCTATTCCAAAATCAACCAAGTAAATTGCATTTTGAATTAATTTATCTTCTTCTACATATTTTTTATTAATTATATATTTATCTCTGCACCATTTTATATAGCTTATTCCCTCAAAATCACTTTTTACATTCTTGTAATATTAAATTAAAATCCTTTTTAGTTAACTTTAATGGTTTACCATGAACATAAATACATCTATTCATTTTAGATCTATTATAATCAGCAATTTTATTTACATCTACATATTTGTTAATGGAATTGTAATAAATACAGCCTTCTTTTTCTTTAGATTATACCGGCATTCCAACATAATGATTTGCTGAAATATTATAGTTAATTAAAACCCATTCCTTATCAACTCTTTCATTAGTTTCATATATTTGTTTAAAATTAATTGTTAACATTTACTACACCTCGCTAACTAATTACTCCATTTGTATCTTTCTCTATATTTAGCCATAAAAGAGTAATCATTAATATCGTTTTGAATTCGACCTATAACAATACCCGGTTTAACATTTTGAGAATCTGCAAACCTTTTTATTTCAGATAAACTTATATTGCTATTTTTAATAAAGTCTTCATAATCATTTTGATTAATTAACATGTTTCTAGCAAACTTATCAGCTTCTTTTTCTTCTTCACTTTCAATAAATTGATAATCTATATATTGATTAGCAAAATCATCATTTGTTAAGTGGCCAATCTCATGGAACAAAGTAAACCAAAATATATCAGAGAAAGATTGTCTTATAGTCATACATAAAACAACTTTACCATTTCTTTTTTGAATGAATCCTTGAACAGGTGCTCCAGTAAAATGTTTTACGACTTCAAATGCTATACCACACTCAGCAAAAATATTTTTCAATTCAACAACCATATCATTTGCAGGTAGAAACATTGTCCTTTTTATGTCTTCATATTTCGTTTTTAGTTTTTCTATATCATAACTATTAGTAATTTTTATTTTATTTGTAAAATACTCACATAATTTTTGCCATGCATATAATACATATACATTTACTTTATTTGCCTTAGAACCTCTAAAAGCAGCTTGTTGAATAGATAAACTTGGTATACTACATAAATTGTTTAAATTAAGAAATTTTCTCATATTTAAAACTGTTATTTCTTTTTTAGAATTACATTCAATTATTTCTGCATTTTCACAAAAATTAATAACATCTTTTAAATCTTTTAATATATTTAATTCTTTTTCTTCAATATTACTTAAACTATTAATTTCAAAAACTTCTTTATCATAGTTACTTTGAAGGTTCATCCAAAAACTAGCAGGTATACCTAAAGCATACTCTAATCTATTTGCAAACTCAGATGATATATCCTTCTTTCCCCTCACAACCTCACTAATATGTTTAGGAGAATATTCTGTTCTTATAGCTAATTCTTCTTGCGACATCTTCTTTTCTTCCAAAACTTCTTTAATTGTTTCCCCTGGATGAACTAACAAATCAAGGGATAAGCCATTCACATTTCCCATCATGATAATCTGCCACTCCTTTCAAATTAACTTTCTTACATTTTCTTAACGAATCATCATCTAACATTTCAGATAATGGTTCTACTATTAATCTATAATTTCTATTAATTTTAATACCAAAAAGATTATCTAAATTTCCTACAAGAGGATGAGGATCACCCAAGCCGATATCTAAATACTCTTTAAAATTATCTGCTGCCCTAAGTTGATCTATTCTCTGTTTTAGTGCTCTTGTCATATCAATACCAATAGTCTTCTTTAAGTTTTCAATATCACTTAATTTCTTTTCTAACCTTCTGTTATCAGCTTCGATTTGCAACCTCAAACCTCCTCTCGTTTCTAAATTACCTAATAGGTAATTTTATTATATGCTATTTTTTTCAAAAATACAACCCTTTTTACAAAAAAAGTCATCTATTTTAATTCAGACAACTCTTCATAATTTTCTTCATTACCCATCCTTTTTAAATAATCTTTACCACCATCAACAGCAACAGCACCGCAAGAGCACTTTTTATAATCATTTGTACTTTTAGACTCTATGATATCTCCGCATTTTTTACATTTGATTTTATTACTAATTATTTCTTCTTTCTTTTCCATAATCCAACTCCTCATAAGTATTATACCGTGATCTTATACTAATCATATCCTACCGTTTGCGGTATAATATTTTTGTAATCATACGGATATTATCAATTTTGTCCGTATTAATGGTTAAAAGTCCATTGAGAATTTTTGCCACTTTTGCCACTTTTTCTCAATGAGATTTAAAATAAATAAAAAATCCATTGAAGATTTTTGCCACTTTCGGCATTTTTTCTCAATGAACCATTCTTAATTCAAATTTTTTTGTACCTAAATTGTACCTAAAATTATTTTATCAACATTAGTGCCTCACAAACCCATATAAAATGGGCACAAAAAATGAGAGCACGGTTAAATGCTCTCTTCAGGGGGCAAAAATATATTGCACATAAAATAAATTATTGCTAGTTAATTTCCTTATATTTCAAGCAATTTTAAATTAAATCTAATTATTAAATATTATATATTTTTAATCAATATTACGAATTAAGTACCTAAATGGGTACCTAAAATTGTTAATACTATTATTAATTCTTCATATAAATGAAAGGATAAATATTATGAATATAATTTATACAAAATGTGGTGATTATTTATTACCAAATTTAACACTACCTGAAAAAGAAAATAAAAAATTAAATAAATATGGATTATTAAGATTAGAATATTTAAAAAATAACAAAAAGGCATTATATCAAGAATTATTAATGAAAGATAAATTAAATGAACATCTTTTTTCAGTCAGTATAAATGCTGAAAATAAAATAAATCATATAATTAATGAATTAATAAAATCTGATATTACTATTACAGAAAAATTAAAACTTGAAAATCAATTATTATGGGTTCAAAAAATGAATAATTATAAACAAATTGCTGAAGAAATAATTTTAAAAGAGATTATTTATGGAGATAAATTATGATTAAAGGTAAAAAAGATATTACAGATAAAGAATTTGAAGAAATATTATTACCCTTTTACAATAATTATAATGATTATCTTATTAACTTTGTTATACCAGATGCTGTAGCATTTTATTTAGCAAATAGATATAGTAGAAATTGTTTATCAGATTGTCCACTTCATAATCATATTGACTCTGCACTAGATATATTTAATGTAAGGTGTAATATTAATGATTTAATATCACAAATAAAATTAATATTAAGAATAAAATATAATCTTAAAATTGTAAAAAATAATCCTTTAAAGATTGAAAGATTTATTTAATCAAAAACACTACCTGCTTATTTTGGTAGTGTTTTATTTGCCTTTGGGAGTTGAATTCTTGTCCAGCAAGCACTGAATTTGTACTCCCGTCAAATTCTTTTATGGGGAATCCCATTCCCTATTCATACAAATATATTATTGAAATATTTTATATAAATTCAGATATCTTATTTAAAATTCTATTTTTAATTTCTCTTAAATCATCAGTATCATTATAAGATATAGTAATATCTTCAGGCTTAAAATTTATTTTCAATCCTTCTTTTTTCATTTTTTCTATGCAACAATTTATTTGAAAAATAACATATTCTTTTTTTTCAGCAAGAGTCAAAGGCATAAATTCACAAATTAAGTTAACTCTAGATTCAAATTCAGGAGAAACTCTATTTTTAAACTCATTTTCGTTTTGTATATTGGAAGTGAAAACAATTATATATCCATTTATATCATATTCTCTACTCATTGAATCGGTAAATCTTCCATCTTCTAATAATTCAAGAAAAAAGTTTTTAATTTCTGAATCAGCTTTTTCAAACTCATCACATATAATTACTCCAACCTTATTTGAATTAACTTTTTTGCTTAATTCACCACCTTCACAACCTATATATCCTGCGGGACTACCTATTAAGCTATTTAATGCATCTTGACTTGAATAATTTCCAAAATTAATCTTTATTATTTTAGAATCAGCATTTAATGTTTTACTAATAATTTTGCCAATTTCTGTTTTGCCAAGTCCTGGTTTTCCTAATAAAAACATAGAAAAAATCTTTCGCTCACCAATTTTATTTAACGCCAAAAATTTCTTTAATTGAGAAATTAGTTTTGACTTAAAATCTGAATGTCCTATTAATTTATTATTTATGTTATCAAAAAGATTATTTATTTCATATTCATTTAAATCAACAATTCTTATTGGATTATCTATTTTTTCAAATTCAGATGATGCTTTAGCGATTTCATGATATAGTTCAGAAATGCTTTGATAACTTTTAAATGTAAGTCTTAAAATTTCTTTTACATCATCTAATTTATTATAATTAACAATTACTTTAATATTATTTTTTGATGAAGCAAAATACTGTTCTAATAGATAAATTAATTGTGGACTTCCTTTAATACTTGCAATCGTACTTGTTATGTCTAATAAAATTTCGTTATCACAGTTAGTATATTTTTGTAACGAAGCAAAATTTGTTACTATAATTTTATTTTGTTGTGCATATTGTAATAAGTCATCATATTGATTATCATTATAATAGAAAAGTGTAAATTCAGAAAATATTAAACAAATTTCGTTGCTTATCTCATTATCAAATAATGGTAATGCTTCATCAAAAACAGTAGGAAAAAAATAAAGTGCTTTTTCATACCAATCTTTATTAATTATTATTTGATTTCTATCATCTAAATCTCTTAAGTTAATTATCGCTGAATATATATTTGCTTGATTTGTGTCAGTATATGCAACCATATTTGTTATATCAATAATATTATCAGATTCATCTTCTATTATTTTTTTTGTTTCAACAAACTCAAATGGTAGAATTTTCTTTTGAGATTCATTATAAAACTTATCAAATTCATCTTTATTTCTATAATAATATAATTTATTTCTCATTTTTATTTCTCCTAAAAAATGACTTTATTTTATTCCAAAATCCTACAGGTATTAAATCATTGAATTTTATTTCTTGAATAATTCCAATTACATCAATATAATGTGCTTCCTTAATGCCATCATAATCGTTATTGTTTTTAATATCTTGCTTACTACTTTGGAAAAATTTTGTATCACGATTATCAAAATCATTATTAGAAAAATAATTTAGTGTATTATTTGCAATATCCTCAATATTATTTTTATTTTTATATATTCCAATAACTGATACATTTCCTAGAATTATATCATCTACACTATAATTATTTTCAAATTCATTTTCAATTTCAAATGGAATTTTTATAACAAATTGTTGATTGTTTTCATCACTTTTTAGACTTCCTGATAAAATATATGAATAATCTTTTATCATTGAATTTACAATATTATTAATTTCAATACCTTCAACTTGTATTCCTTTTAAAGCATCTCTTTTTAACAATAACATCTGTCTCAAATTCTTTTTATCTAAAATCGATAATTTAACATTTTTTAATAAAACCAATTCACCCTCTTTGCAATTATCTAAATTTGTTATTTCTTTTGCTTTGTTTTTTATTGTTTTTAATAAAATTGATTTAGTAGTCTTTATGTCTAATTTTTCAATCATCTTAGAGGATGATACTTTTTCTCTTGAATTACCAGTTTCTAAAATTGATTTTACACTTGCTAGATATTTAGAATCAATTTGACCTTCTATTGAAGACTTTCTATATTTTTTATTAGTTATAATATTACCAGTTTCCTTTTCGCAAGATGAGACAATAACATTATTAATCATCATAGATATTTCATAAACTTTATTTAGGTTCATATAATATAAATTAAAACTTTCATATTCTTTTTTATTATCTTCTTTAATCATTTAAACCTCCTGACTTTTTATCTTTTATATTATCTTCATATCTATTACATTATGGTTGCTATCACAAGTAAATATAATATTTATATTGTTGGATTTAAGATATTTTATCATATCATCATCAAGAAGATGTGTAATGGCAAACCTTTTCTCATTTTCAGTTAAATCTTTAATTGGAATCCAATATGAATAATTATCTTCAAATTCTTGTGGTTCTCCATTAACTTTATTAGCGATATAAGTTTTCATTATGAATTTTTTATTATTATCTGGATAAATAATTTGAATATTACCAATACACTTTAAATCATCAATATCCATGCCTGTTTCTTCTTTGAATTCTCTTATACAAGTTTGTATTTCAGTTTCACCATTTTCGATTTTACCTCCTGGTATATCAAAATAATCTTTATTTATATTTTTATATTTTATACAAGCAATTTTATTATCCTTAAATGCAAAAACTCTTACTGCATATCTTACACTTTGAATATTCAAAACTTGCAAAATATCTGCAAATTCTGTATACCCACTTTCAGCATTAATATGACCTCCGTTTTTTATAATATGTTGTTCATTTGAAACAATATCTGCAAATTCCTTTTCAACCTCAATTTTTACATAGGGATCATTATCTGAATAAAAGCATACGATATCTTTACAATAATTTTTAATTTCTTCATAATTATCAACAAACATTGGTTCATTTACTGAATCAAAATCAGAATCTATTCCTAGATAATTATTAAATCCACATACAAACACTAATTTTTTAACTCTAATTTTATTTGAAATAAGATATTTACACACAAATATTGGTGCAATGCTATGTGCAATTATAATTGTATTCTCATTAATAACTAATTGTTTTAAAACATTAGACCAATTTTCAAAATTTTGATTACCAACACCAACAGGCATCTGTGGGACTTCAACTTTTTTATGATTATTTTCAAGTTGTTCTTTTAACCAAGGAAACCAATTGCCATCTTTAGAACCAAAACTACCATGTATTATTATATAATTTTCCATTTATTTCTCCTCCAATCTTTTTAATAATATATGTCTTTTTATATTTTCATCTTTTTGATACCAAGTTTTTATTTCATAGCCTAAATATTTTAAATTATTTAAACTATACTCATTGTCAAAAGTTACTTCTGCAACAATATTAGTAATACCTTTTTCTTTTGCTCTATCTTCTAAATAATTTACTAGTATTTTCTGTAATCCATTGCCTCTATATTCAGGTAAAACTATTACTCCATCAATATCAGCACATTTACCTTCAATATCTGGAATATAGTTTTTTATTTCTTTCATTCTATTAGAAACTGATAGGAATATCCATGCAACCATTTTATCATCTAAAAACGCTCCATATATTTCACCATCATTAATTGGATCATTAACTATTCTCATATAACTTTCTTCTTTAAATGGTAAAAAATACCCTTTCTCTTCAGTTTTAAAATTATCTATGACTATATTTTGAATATCATAAATATCTTTAACATCTTTTGAAGTACATAATCTTATACTATATTTATCCAAACTCATTTTATGATCTCCTTTTTTAATAATTAAGCATATTTCAGCCGTTTTTTATATATACTATTAAAGACATAATTATTGACAAATATTCATTTATTTGCTATATTAATTATGTCAAAAGCAATTAATTTTGCTTGGGGTTCGTGGTATCGCGGACGGTAAGAACTGGTTTATCCAGTTCTTATTTTTTTTGCTTAAGGAAATATTTTTATTCCCTTATTTTTATAATTTGGATACCCATCAATCTTATCTTCAAATGTTAAAAAAGCTGTGATAAAAGCGACAAAAATTGTACATGCAAAACCAATAATAGTTAATAAATTTTCACCCGATAATGTTGTTTTTAAAGATTCAACCATCATACACCTCCAATTAAGACTAAATTGTTCATGATGAATTCCCTGGTATTTTTCTAGTAAATTCGCAGTAAAATTCATATCATTTAATAATTATTATGAAAATAATTTTTCATTTTAAAATTTCAATCAAGGGTTTGGGCATTCCCACATACGAATTTCGTACGGGAGTACAAATTCATTGCTTGCTAGACAAATATTATCTTCCCAATGACAGCAATGACATTTCTATTACACCCTACCCATATATATCGATTTCTTGTCATATTGTCATTACTAACTAGAATAACTATTCATTTTCAGTCAGTAATTTTTTTAAATCATAAAGAGATTGTTTTTGTTTTTTTATTTCTTTATCATTATCTTTAATATATTTTTTCATTATTTTGATAACTCTATTTTTATCTTTTTTATTTAATTTAGAAATAAAATTTAACTCTTCTAAATTACAATCATCTAATAATTCTTTAATAACCATCTTAATATATAATTCGTCCTGCATTTGATTAACTAAATCATCAAGTACAAGTATTGGAGCATTTTCTGGTTTAATAACCATTCTGCTATATGAATTATTTACTGTTGATCCTATTTCTTCTTTACTATACTTGCATAATTCCATTAACATTTCCAAAGAAAGATTTAATACTGAACTTAACTTTTTTAAAGATAATACATTTGGTTTCTTTCTCTCACCTTTTTCAATTTTAGCAATTGTATTATTATCTATACCAGTTATTCTTGATAATTCTCTCTGAGATATATTAAGTTTTTCTCTAGCTTCTTTTACTACACTAGCTAAAGTTTTATTATCCATTAAATTACACCTCTTCTTAACTTCATAATACCATTTTACCATAATTTTAATTATTCAACAATATTTTTGTGACTAAAACTCACAAAAATTATTGACATTAATTATTATTAAGTGTTATCATTTAATTGTGAGTATAACTCACAATATAATTTCTTTCTTTAGTTGGTAATCCATACATAGATATGTTTATATCTAGAGTCTAAATGAAAGGAGGACAGTTTATTATGGATGCTAGAGAAACTTTAAAACTTATTTCAAAGCAATGGTGTAATCTTGATGATTTAATGCGTCTTGCTGAAATAGGAAAAAATAATGCAGTAAAGCTAAGAAGAGAGATAAAAGATGATCTAATTAATAAAGGTTATACTCTTCCTAATAACAGATTACCAATGATTGAAGTCGTTAATAAACTAAAAATTAATATTAATTATTTAGAAAAGATGGCTAAAGAGAATTTATAGAAAGGAATTATATGAAAACAATCGAAGAATTAAAAAATAGTATTGTCGATATTAATTATATTATTGAAAATATGATTAGAGAAAATGGTCTATATTGTTTACTTGGAGAAGCTAAAGTAGGAAAATCTGCTCTAGCTCTTCAAATAGCAAATTCTGTTTGTAATGGTATTCCTTTCTTAAATTTAAAGACTAACAAAACACCTATTTTGTATTTAAGTACAGAAATGAATCCATCCGAGACTATAAGTCGTATTAATTTTATGAAATGTAATTTAATGGAAAATGATTTTCTATATACTTTCCCAGAAGATAATATGACACAACTAAGCATATTAAAAGTTGAAAAAGAAATAAGTGAATTTAAAGAAAAATATAACGGCAAATTAGTATTTATTGATATGTTTAATGGCATAAATTTTGGAAGTTATTACGATTTAAATAATTACCAAGATATGAGTCAAAATATATTTCCACAATTGCGTAAATTATGTAATAACTATAATGTTAGTATCATCATAGTTCATCATTTAAATCGTAAAGGTAAATCTTTAGGAAGTACTGCTATTGATACTTGTGTAGATGGTAAACTTGCATTAAAACAAGATGAAAACATCAAATCAGCCTTCTACTTAAATTATGAAAGTAGAGATTACCAAGCACTTAATTATGTACTAAAAAGAAATGATAATTTAATCCTAAGTATTGATGAAAAAACAGAAGAAACACTTAATCCAAATTTAATTCAATTTTTAAAATATGCAATTAGTAAAAAAGAGTTTACTTTTACTATTTCAGAATTGGTTAGTAAATTAAATTTATTTATTACTCCACCCGTCTTAGGTAAATTAATATCAAGTAATAAAGATGAACTCGAAAAACTAGGATTATTTATAGAATGTAAAAGAACACAAACAGAAAGACTATATACTGCTAAATATAAGGAACCTTTGGAAATACTCGCTGATAATATTTTTTCGGAAAGTAATAGTAATAATTTAAATTCAAAGGAGGAATAATTATGGCAGTTAAACTATTAGACAAAGATGAATGGACAAAAGATGGTCGTAAGTGGATTTTTTATGACTATGTAAAGAATTTAGATGGTTCTAGAAGAAAGTATAAATCAAAGAAGTTTTTTACTAAAACAGAAGCATTAAAAGCCGAAAGAGACTTTTTAACAATTAATGATAATAGAAGTGATAAAGACCGTAATATGACTTTTAAAGATTTATATACACTCTTCTATGCATACAAAGAAGATAAAGTAAAATATACTACTTTAAAGACTTATCGTGATAGAGAAAAATTTTTCAAAGACTTAGATAATGTTAAACTAAAAGATTTTAATATTGAACATTTTGAAAAATGGAAAAAGCAAATAAATTCTTACGGATATACAACTAATCATAAAAATCATTTATTTAAATTCTTTAAAGAATTATTAAACTTTGCTACTAAGTGGTACAAATTTAACTTTACAGCAACTTATAATAAAATGACTAATTTTACTGATCCAAATGAGATACCAAAAGAAATGTTATTTTTCACCTATGAAGAATTTAAAAAATTCATATCAGTAGAAGATGATATTCTATTTAAAACATTATTTGAAACTTTATATTATTGTGGACTTCGTAGGGGTGAACTTAGAGGGCTAACATGGAAAGATATAGATTTTAAAAATCAATATTTGAGTGTTAACAAAAATATTGTAGCAACTCAAGGTGATGAAAAGAAACCATATATGGTAACTACACCTAAAACAAAATCTAGTATAAGAAATATTCCTATACCAAAAGTATTAATGGAAGATATGAAAGTATTATATGAAGTTTCTAAAAGACATTATGGATTTAATGATGACTGGTATTTGTTTGGAGATACTGATCCAATTACAAATGGAAAGTTAAGGCATAGAAAAAACAAGGATTGTAAGTTAGCAGATGTTAAGCAAATTAGAATACACGATTTTAGACATAGTTGTGCGTCACTTTTAATTAATAGTGGTGCTACTATAAATGTTGTAGCAAAGTATTTAGGACATACAAAAATAGATGAGACATTAAATACTTACTCTCACCTATTTAAGAATCAATTAAATGAAATAATTAATATTATAGACAAACTAAATTAAAATGAGTACCTATTTGGGTACCTAATACATATATCAAATAACTTAAAAGCTTTTAATTACAACAAAAATGGAGCCTTTCGGCTCCTTCAGGGGGAAGAACAATCTACAACACCACCGTGATGAGAACAACATCCTCTTTTAGCATAAACACTAATAGGTATTAATAAAATAATTAATAATAAAATCTTTATATTTTTGACTTCACAAACCTCATATTAAATTACTTATATCTTTCCATAACATCTTTTGCAAGGGGTATATCTGCAGGAGCTAAATCATAACTTAATAAATCATCTATTTTTACCCAAGCATATTCTGAGTGTGCATGAAGTTTAAAATTCCCATCAATATATTTACATTCATATAATTTAAGTATTACATTACCATGTGGATAATTAAAAGTGCTTTGTGATATAAAAGTCTTTGCTTTAACTTTTACATCAAATTCTTCATAAATTTCTCTTTCTATAGCTATTTTTTCATCTTCATCTTCTTCGACTTTACCACCAGGAAATTCCCATTTACCTTTTGCATCTTTATCCGTAGATCTTTTAGCAATTAATACTTTATTATCCTTAAAAATTAAAGCCGCTACTACATTTATATCTTTACTCATAATACATTTACCTTTCGTTAATCCTATTATACTATATTTTCACTATTAAAAAAACTAAATGTTTTCTGACATTTCGTAAGTACATCAATTTTTAACAATAAATACCCTTTTATAATTTATAACAGTAAAATATTAATCTATCTAAATATAATAATTACTTTAATAAAATTTTCATAAAACTTACTGTTTCATCGGTTTTAATTTTTATAGATTTATCATTTGTTAATTTAATAATAATTATTGTTGTATGTACTGTTGATGTATAATCCGTTTTAATTGGACAATCTTTAAAAATAATATCAAGAATTTTTTCATTTTTAACATATTCTTTTAAAGAGTTTCCAAAAGAGTTTTCACCCTCTAATAAATCATGATTAGAAATAATATCGTTATTATTTACAAAAACAAATTCATTTATTATGCATAATACATCTTTTTCACACTCTATAAAAATATCAATATCATCGCAAATAAACTTTTTTGGTTGATCTATTTTAATATCTTTACAAAATATTTTAACATTATTAATCGTTTGATTTAATATTTTATCACATTCATAATAATTATTAGGATTTGAACCATTTTTAGAAAATTTTTCAATCATTTCACCTACTAGTGATAAATTATTGGCATACTTATGATTCTGTACACAACAATCATTATAACTCGCTTCAGTGGCTATATCATCTAATGAATTTTCAAAATTAATATTATCTTTATTCTTTATATGATTAAGTATAGTTTTAGTCATTTCAATACATGCTTTATCATCATAAGTAAAATGAATATATGAAAATATTAAATCAGCATATTTATCAACATCAAGACCATTATCTATAAATATGTTTAATAATTTAAGGTAAATTTTTTTGTCTATTGTAGGAATATAATTTTCACAACAACTATATTTATCCGCTAAAATACATTCTACAAATAGTAACTCTTTATCTTCATAGCCATCATTAAATTTTGTAATTTTCACTGCATTAGCACTTGCTCCATGTTTTAACAAATAATCAATTTTTTCATAATCAATTTTTTGTTCACAACAAAGATTGTATATTTCACTTTCATAACTATTAAATTTACTTATTACTTCGTAAGACATTATTATCACTCCTTTTAATTATAATTTATAATATATTTTTTTATTATTTAACTTTCTTTATTAATACATGATAATGAAAAGATGAATATGTTTTACCATTTGATTCATAAAAATCTTCAATATGATTAATAAATTCAATTTTAAAATCTTTGAATAAAACTCTTATTAAATCATAATCTGCATAAAAGTTCATGTATATCCTTAGTATACAATACAAATTATTATAATTCAATTATAAAGTACGCACTTTTTGAAATATAATTTTTGTCTAACTTATGCTAAAAAAACACTATTTTTTAGTGCAAACTGTCAAACAAAAAATCTCTTTCGAGATTTTAATTTAACACTTGTTTTAAAGTGCCATTTTCCAAATCATTAATGTTATACATTGTTTCAAGTTCATTAAATGTTTCCTTAAGATTATTCTTTGCATCATGCCAACCTAAACCATCAGTAATCCATATAAATGTTATTCCATCAATTTCCTTTGCTTTTTTTGCTAGCATTTCATAACTTCTTGCAGTTTCATTTAATTTAGAACCACTACTTGCATAAAAATTTGTTTCAATTAAATATATTTGTTTAGGAGTTTTTATAACAAAATCAAATCTTTTTGTGGAAACATTATTTCCAGATAAAGAACTTAAATCAATATTCCATCTTTTCTCAATATCATTTAAGTACATTTCTTTAAAGTAATTTACATCTTTAACAAAACCAGATTCCTTAATATATTTTTCTACTAAATCTTCCATTAAATGACCACCACGATTTTTTCTACCATTAGAATCAAGACCAACTTCAATTCCTAAAACATAATCATATAAATTATTTATAATATGATTTTGTAATAAATCAAATAGACCACTTTCTTGCATAAACCTAACATAGTCATCCATTGAATAAACCATTTTTTTAAAGTCAAATAAATATTCATTAATTTCATCCTTAACAAATATTTCAGTAGAACGAACCGCTAAAAGAAGTGGTATACATTCTAAAGTTTCAGGATATTTAAGCATTATGTTTTTAAAATCTTCTTCGATTGTTTTGCTACCAATTAATGAATTTAAAATATTAAGCTCTACTTTTACTTTATCAACATTTTTATATATTTTTTTAAAATCAGCATAATAACTATAATTAGATATGCTAGACTTAAAGTTATTAATCCATTCATCAAAATTTCTTTTCATTTTCATCACTTTCCTTTCTTTTAATTGTTAAATCTAAATATTCTTTTTCTTTTTCAATACCAATATACCTTCTTTTTAATTTGCTGGCAACAATACCAGTTGTGCCACTTCCATTAAAAGGATCTAATATTAAATCATTTTCATTAGTTGAAGCAAGTATAATTTTTTCTAATAATTCTATTGGTTTTTGAGTGGGATGTTTTCCACACTTTTTTTCACTTGGTTTAGTAAGCGAGGTTTCCCAAACATCTTTCATTTGTTTATTATTATTAAGTTTTTTCATAATGTCATAATTAAATTTATATTTAACATTCTTTATGTCTTTTTTTGCCCATAAAATAGTTTCTGTCGAATGAACAAAACATTTACAACTTATGTTTGGTGGTGGATTTAATTTTTTCCAAGTAATATTATTAATTATTTTAAATCCATTTTCCTCAAGGGCCATACCTATAGAATAAATATTATGCATAGTACCACTTATCCAAATTGTTCCATCATCTTTTAAAACATCTTTGCATAATTTTATCCATTTTTTGTTAAAATTATGTTTTTCTTTTAAAGTAATAGATTTATCCCAATTGCCTTTATTAACACTAACTATTTTTCCACCACTACATGTAATACCATTACTAGATAAAAAATATGGGGGATCAGCAAATATTACATCAATACTTTTAGGTTCTATATTTTTAAGTATTTTTAAAGAATCACCTTTATATAATGTAAAATTATCTTTTTCATAGTATGGTTTCACTTGGCCTCCTTAATAATTTGTAATAATGACTTCCTCTACTTTACCTCTTTTATTTCCATTTGCGTTAATACTTCTTTTAGCATCGATTACGTGAATATTAAAATCCTTATATAATTCATTTATTAAAGAAGTATTATGATTTGATAACATTACTTTTACACCTTTATTATCTAACTTTTTAAATACACTTGCAAGTCTTTTTTGTTCATCTTTATCAAAACCAGTATCTGTATAACTATTAAATGTATGTGTATCTGAGTCATATGGAGGATCAATATATACAAAATCTCCTTCTTTAGCACTTTCTAAAGGAGTTTCAAAATCCTCACATAAAACTTTAATATCATTCATACTAAGATAATTACTTACAGTTATTAAATTATTTCCATCATAAGTATTAACTTTATCTTTCTTTCCAAAAGGAACATTAAATTCATTTTTGCTATTAACTCTATAAAGTCCATTAAAACATGCCTTATTTAAATAAATAGTTCTTGCAGCTCTAGTATAGTCAGATAATCTATTAAATGTTTTTTTATTTCTATCTTTATTTCTCATTTCATAATAAAATTCTTCATTATGTTTAGCTTCAAAACTATTTAATGAGGCACATAACTTTTTAAACTTATCTTCATCTTTCAAACAACTATAAACATTCATAAGTTCTTTATTAGAATCATTTATAACAGCTTTTTTGGGTGATAATTCAAAAAGGAGTGCTCCTCCCCCTACAAAAGGTTCATAATATGTATCAAAACTTTCTGGAACATATTTTTTTAGTTCATTAATTATTTGTCTTTTTCCACCAGCCCATTTTACAAATGGTTTTCCTTTAATCATAATTTCATCCTTTTCCTACTTATTTAGTATAACATGAATAAGAATTTTCTTAAATAAAAAATAGAAAAATTTGCAAAGTACGCATTTTATAAAAATTAATTTTTCCCTAACTTATGCTAAAAAAACACTATTTTTTAGTGCAAACTGTCAAACAAAAAAATCTCTTTCGAGATTTTAATTAGCATCTTCTATCGTAAATATTTTCTACAACATTTTCTTCACAACACGTATTACATGGAGTAAAAGTATGTTTATAAATATGATGATTAATTATTCTAGTATTGCAAGGTTTAATATGAGGTACTTCATAGCAAATATATCTATGACACACCCTTTCCTCTGGACACTCATAAACTGGTTCACATGTACATCCCATCATATTTTCTACTTTACCCATATCTTCCATAGCAGGTCTTTTATCACAATTCATAATAGGTAATTCCTCCTTTTACATTATACTATTCGAAAAAATTATACATGTATGGGCTTTTTATATATATCAAAGCATAAAAAAATGATGCCTTGCACCATTATTTTGATTTTTTATCATTTTTAGGAATAACAAATTCCCTAGTATTATAATAATATTGACATCCACTTATTACACTGAATATTGTTGCTATAATTAAGCATATTTTTGCAAGTGGGAAGTGGAAAAACTCACAAGGAAAATTGCTAAAGAAAGTTAATGTTAATCCAACCATCATAAAGGCAGTTTTAATTTTTCCCATTGAGGAAGCCGCTACTACTTTACCTTTATTTCCAGAAATCATTTTACAAGTATCAGTAATAATATCACGAGTAATAATAACAACTGGTACAACCAAAGGAATCACTCTATCATATGCAAGAATAATAAGTACACCATTTACTAAGATTTTATCAGCAATAGCATCAGCCATTTTACCGAAGTCAGTAACCATATTATATTTTCTTGCTATATGTCCATCAAGTTTATCTGTAAGTGAGGCAATTAGAAATAAAGTTCCTGCAATAATATATTTTAAATTAAATGTAACTCCGTGATATAAATATACTGGCCATGAAAAGCCTAAAGCATGCCATGGTATACATAACATAATAAGTATAATAAATGCTAAAACAATTCTTGAAATTGTAAGTTTATTTGGTAAATTCATTTCCTACTCCTTATAACTTATCTCACTAGCAACTCTAGTGTTAACAGTAATTTGTTTTACAGCCCAGAAAACTGCAAAAACTGCTAAAATAACAATTAATACATATACAAGTACATATAAAACATTATTTGGTTTCTTTTCATGTCTTGTATATGGTGAAAATACTTTTTCTTCATTACCTTTAGTATTTTCCTCGATTTCCTTTTCAATATCTTTTACAGGTATTTTTGATGTTGTTTCAAAAACATATTCATTAAACTCATCTACTATTTTATCAGCATCAAGTCCTAAATATTTAGCATAATTACTAATATATTTTTTTAATGCAAATATGTCTTGAAATGCACCAGTTTTACCATCTTCGATATTTTCAAGAATTACTTTTTCAAGATTAAGATCACTACTTACTTCCTCGAGGGAAAGACCAGCAGCCTCTCTAGTATCTAGAAAAAGACTTCCAATATCTTTCAAACTAAATCTCTCCTTAATTAAAAAATAAAAATAATATCTTAATAAGCCATGTTCTGTACCATTTCTGGTGACAAACATTTATCTATGTACAAAGTACATCTAGTCTTAGGTTCGTTTTCCCTTGACCAGCTCCCCTACCAAAATTTGGGTTTCTCACTCGTGGGGTTTACCACGTTCCACTTCTTTTATTTCTAAAAGACTCGTCTCTTTGGCACTTTTATACCTAATCATTTCATTTTCAGAAATTTTCGGAGCCGTTAGCATATGCTACCTTAAGTTATTTATTCCTTAAGCACGAACATATTATCCATCACAGGATAAGTGAGCATGGACTTTCCTCAATAAAACTAAAAGTCTTACAGCGTTTGTCTAAAGATATTATTCATTTCTTCCATAAACAATTTTTTCTAAGTTACTTATTCTTTTTAGTAAATCAATGTTAGTAACTTGTTTGTTAGAACTATCTTCTTGCGTTTCAAGTTTTTCTTTTAACGCACGAATTTCTTGTTTAAGTGTATAATTATCAGATGTTAAATCATTAATTTGACCTTTAAGATTCTTAATAATATTATTATACTCAGTATAATCTCTTATAATCATATCAAGATATTTATCAACCTCTTGAGGCCTATATCCTCTTGCATCAATTTTGAAATCATGCTCTAGTATCTCCCCTGGTGTTAAATAAATCTTTTCATTATACATTTTTACACCTTCCAACATAAAAATTATAGCAAATTTCTTACTTATTTGTCAATATCCGTAAGGTTTTCATATTTTATCAAAAGTTTAGCATAATTAGTATCATCGATTAATTTACTTATAATAAAATCTATATCCATTAGTATCACCATTATTATAATATGATAAAAGAAAAATGTTATCAACAACTTCGACAAAACATGTCATTTATTTTATAAAAAAAGTATGCTATAATTAAAATGGTGAATATAAATGAATTATCCAACTGCAATTAAAAAGACCTATAAAAAACAAATTAATTATGGCAACCGTGGTATGGATTTAGAAAATTTTATTAACCAAACCAACGAGTACTACTTAGAAAAGGATATTGCTGTAATCTATAAAAAACCTACACCTATTCAAGTAGTAAAATATAATTATGATAACAAAAGAATAACTGATGCCTTTTATTTAACTCAATCTACCTTAGATTATAATGGAGTTTATAGAGGCTACTACATTGAATTTGATGCAAAAAATACAAATAAAAATTTTTTACCGCTTAATAACATAGCAGAGCATCAGATTAAACATATGAAAAATATTGTAAAACATAAAGGAATATGCTTTTTACTTATTGCAATTAATAGTGAATATTATGCTTTACCGGCAAAAATGTTATTTAATTTTATTGATAAAAAAGAAAGAAAAAGTATTCCCTATGATTTTATAAAAGAAAATGGTTATAAACTTGATTATAATTATTTAAAAGGAATAGATTATATAAAAGCTGTTGATTTAATGATAAAGGAGAATGTATGAGAAAATTAAAAATTCAAAGAAAATTAAAGAATTTTAATAGTAATGTAAAAACAAAAATTAATAATGAAATAAAAAGAAAAGGAAAAAAAGGATTTATTTGGGAAATAATATTTAGTTTTTTAATATTTTGTGCAAGTGCTGTTTTAATATTTGTACTTTATATTATAATTAGTGCTCCAAACTTTGAAAAAGATAAACTATATAAAAAGGAAGCCACAGTTATTTATGATAAAAATGGAATTGAATTTGCAAGGGTTGGACAAGAAGACCGTGAACTTATTGAATATAAAGATCTTCCTCAGGTATATATTGATGCTTTAATAGCTACTGAAGACTCAAGATTTTTCCAACATAATGGACTTGATATTGCCAGATTTTTAAAAGCCTCAGTGGGACAGCTTGTTTCCTCAAAAGCAGGTGGTGCTTCAACTATTACAATGCAACTTGTTAAAAAGACTTATACAAATGGAGCTTCCAAAGGTATAGCGGGTATTGTTCGTAAATTTACCGATATATATATGGCTGTATTTAAAATAGAAAGTTCATATACTAAAGAAGAAATACTAGAATTTTATTCAAACTCATTATGGTATGCCAACGGAAGAAGTATTAATACTACAGGTATCTATGGAATAGAGCAAGCAAGTCAACATTTTTTTGGTAAAAGTGTTAGAGATTTAAACCTTGCGGAGGCATCATTAATTGTTGGTATGTATCAAAATCCAAGATTATATAATCCATACAAAAACCCTGTTGGTTGTCGAAATAGACAAAAAATAGTTTTAAAATTAATGGTTAATCATGGATACATAACTGAAGAAGAAATGAATGCTGTACTTGAAATACCAATTGAAAGTATGGTAGCGGATGATAGTGATGCAGTATCTACTAACGATTATCAAGCAATAATTGACCATGTAATTGATGAAGTGTATGAAAAAACTAAAAAAGATGCTAGACAAGTACCAATGAAAATTTATACTACATTTGATTTAAAAGTACAAGATGTTCTTGTTAAACTTGAAAAAGGTGAATTATTTAAATACTATAATGATTATGACCAAGAAGGAACTGCAATTACATCAATCGAGGATGGTTCGATAATTGCTCTTTCTGGAGGTAGAAAATATGGTGCAAGAGGATTAAATCGTGCAACTGATATTAATCGTCAACCAGGTTCTACTGCAAAACCATTATTTGATTATGCACCTTATATGGAATATCTAAATGGTTCTCCAGGAGATTATTTCTTCGATGAACCTTATGCATATTCAACAGGTCAATCAATTAATGATGCCGATAGAAAATATCAAGGTATGATTACATTAAGAAAAGGTCTTATTGGTTCAAGAAACGTAACTGCCTTACAAGCATTTCAAAAGGTAGCTGCTAAAGATCAAAGTTTAATTGAAAATTTTGTTCATAGCGTAGGAATTAATTATGGTTCTGCATTATATGAATCTGCCTCAATTGGTGGTTTCAATGGTACTAACCCACTTGAAATGAGTGCTGCTTATGCTGTATTTGGCAGAGGTGGATATTACATTAAACCTTATTCATTTACAAAAGTTATTTTCGAAGATGGAACAACATATGAAAATAAATATACAAAAGAAAAAGTTATTAGTGAAGAAACATCATATATGATTACTAATGTTTTAGTAGACACAGTTAGAGATAGTTGGTCTGGTTCAATAAATATAAGTGGTACTGAAGTTGCTGGTAAAACAGGTACAACAAACCTTGATACAGCAACACAAAAAGCACAAAATTTACCTGCAGATTTAATTCCAGATTCTTGGAACATTACATATAATCCAGAATATTCAATTGCTTTATGGTATGGATATGATAGACATAGAACTGATTATTATATGAATACTAATACTGGATGGACTGCAAGAAGTAGAATAATGGAAGCTCTTGCAAGAAATATTTATAGCACGAATAAAACATTTAAAAGGCCTTCGGGTGTAATAAGTGTTGAAGTTGAAAAAGAAACAGTACCTTTAATGTTAGCAAGTGAATATACTCCTGAAGATATGAGAATGACTGAACTATTTAAGGAAGGAACAGAACCAACTGAAACATCAATAAGATATCAAAAACTTGAGGCTCCTACAGGAGGAAAAGCAAGTTATAATGGTAATGAAGTAACTCTTTCTTGGACAGGTATTAAAACACCAGATGCAATAAATAGTACTTATTTACAAAATTATTTTAATGATAATTATGCAGCATTTGCTACAAAATATTATGAAAAAAGAATTGAATATAATAATAGTTATATTGGTAAACAAGGTTATGAAGTTTATATGCAAAATGAAGATGGTTCATTAAAGGAATTAACTTTTACTGAAAATGCAAGTTATAAACAAACTATCGAAGGTGGAAAATCATATAAATTTATTATTAAATCAAGTTATTCAATCTTTAAGGCAAACCAATCAGATGGCTTAATTATTAATGTTAATACAAAAACTGATACAACAATCGATGATATAATTAATCAAGATAAAGATAAAGATAAGGATGAGGATAAAGATACTGGATTAAACTAAAAACAAGGATTAAATTTTCCTTGTTTTTTTATATTTGCATTCCATTTTACAGTTTTGACATAATGGATTTTTTGCTTTACAATAATATCTACCAAATAAAAGTAATTGATGATTAATTTTATTATATTCACTTTTATCAAATATTTTAGATAACTTTTTTTCTATTTTTAAAACATCATCATTTTTATTAGCTAGTCCTAGTCTTTTTGAAACTCTTTCTACGTGTGTATCTACCGCCATTGTTGGAATATCAAATAGTTCTGATAAAACCACATTCGTAGTCTTTCTACCTACACCAGGCATTAGTTCTAACTCTTTTCGATTATTTGGAACTATTCCATTATATTTTGTTAATAAAATGTTACTAATTTCTTTAATATATAATGCCTTCTTATGATAAGATCCTAAAGGTTTAATAATATCTTCGATTATTTTAACATCTAAAGAAGCTATTTCATTTAAATTATATTTATATAACTCTTTAGTTACTTCATTAACTCTTTTATCTGTTGTTTGAGCAGAAAGCATCACAGATAATAAAAGTTCATAATCTTTATTATAATCTAGTTCACACTTAGGATTAGGTATATAATAATCCAAATTATCTCTTAAATTAGTTATCATCATCTAACCAATTATATTCAAAAACACTTGTTTCAAAGTTTTTTGTTTCCTTATTTATATTATTTTCATTAATTTCTTTTTCTAACTCTTCCTTACCCTTATATCCTTTTTTATTCCATTCAAATAATATTTTATCTATATATCTAAGTGATGGTGCATCATTTTTAATTGCTTCATCTAAGGCTTCGAGAATAAGCGATTCACTAAACCCTTTTGAAAGCCAAGCATTTATTATTTCATAGTCCATACCTGATAAACCTTTACCAAACTTTTCTTGAAATTTAAAGAAAATACTATTTTCATTCTTTTCCTCTTTTTCTAAATCAATAGTTTCTTTTAAGTTATTATAAAAATTTTCTAATGATACTTTATCAACAACTTTTCCACCTTCATTTTTAATTTGATTTAATTTAATTAATTTTTTTGTAAGTAAACTATTAAAGGCTATTAAAGTATCATTTTCAGATAAACAAGTTGCTTTAGATATTTTTTTTATATCAAAAGTTAAATCATAATCATTATCAAAGTACATTAAAACTATAAACTCTTTTAAAGTTAAATTATATTTTAATGCCTCCTTTAGAAAAAGGGTTTCTATTATAAATTTTTTGTTGTCTTTATTCATTTTTGTACCTACCTATTATATATTTTTTAATTTCATTTTTTTTATTCTTCAAATTTCCCTTTAAAATTTCAATTTTAACATTATTTATTATTTCAGTAACCTTTTTTGAGGGTTCAAGATTTAAAAGCATCATTACTTCTTTACCAGTTATATCAATATCTTTCATACTTTTTATAGGAAGATTTTTATATATTTTGTTGATAGTTTGTTTGTTTATATGTAAAACATCTCCGGCTACATAAGAAAGATATAATCCATAATTAAATAATGTAAAGTTATTAATTCTATTTTGATTTATTATTTCCTTTATCTTAGCAATATTATCTTTTTCCTCTTTAGTATATTCAATTTGTTTTACCTCTATTTGAGAAAGCATACCTAAAATATCCACAGTAAAAGTTATATCTTCATTATATTTAAGTCCTAAAACTTCACTTATTTTTGTTTCATCTAAAAGCTTTAATCCTTTTTTAAAATTTTTATTTGATAATATTTTAATTAATTCATCTTTAACTCTTTTGGGACTTAAAGTACTAACCTTTTCATAATTATTTTTAATTGCATTATAAGTATTTTCTTCGATATCAAAATCTAATATACTTGCAAATCTTATTGCCCTAAGCATTCTAAGGGGATCTTCAGTAAATTTATCATTAGCATTACCAAGCGATCTTATAATACCTTTCTTAAGGTCTTCCTTACCATTTAATAAATCTAATATTTTATCATTTTTATCTAAACATATTGAATTTATAGTAAAATCTCTTCGATTAATATCCTCGAGTAAATTACTAACATATTCTATTTCAATAGGCTTTCTATTATCATATTTTTTTTCTTTTCTATATGTTGTTATATCAATGTTGTATTTTTTAATTTTCATATTAAGTCCACCATAATTATTAAGATTTTGTTTCACATTAAATAAATGAATTAAATCTTTAGGTTTAGCATTTGTACATATATCAACATCATAAGAGTTTTTTTTAAGTAGATAATCACGAACAAAACCACCTACTATATAGGCTTCATATCCTTCACTTTCAATTTTTTTTAGAATATTTTTTATAATTTTATCCATAATCTCTCCGTAAATATTATACCATAATTTTATATAAAATAAGTAAATATTTAATCAAAATAAAACTCGAACTAAAAAGTTCGAGTTAAGTATTTAATTGGTGCTTGTAATCGGGGTCGAACCGATACTTTCTTTTGGAAAAATAGATTTTGAGTCTATCGCGTCTACCAATTCCGCCATACAAGCAACAAACAAATACATTATATCATTTAATTATTGTTTTTTCAAATAATCTAAAACAATTTCTTTATCATCTAGGTGATGTTTTTCATGTCCTATAATTTGATAATCTTCATGTCCTTTACCAAGAATTAATAAAGTATCATTTTTATTAAGCATTTCTAATCCTTTATTAATAGCCTCTTTTCTATCAAAGATTATTTCATAATTTGTTTTATGAACACCACTTATTATATTATCCATAATTATTTTAGGGTCTTCAGTACGAGGATTATCGTTAGTAAATATTACATAATCACTTTTTTGGGTAGCAACATTTCCCATAATTGGTCTTTTCTTAGGATCTCTATCTCCACCGCAACCTACAATAGTAATTATTTTACCTTTTTTATTTTCTAAAAAAGAATTAATTATTTTTTCAACAGCATCTGGTGTATGGGCATAGTCAATAACTGCTTCAGCATCACGTACTTTAATTTGTTCACATCTTCCCTTCGGAGGAAAAACATCTTTAGTTATATCAAATATTTTTTGAATATCTATTCCATAAGTATTAATTATGGCTAGTGCCGTCATATAGTTATAAACATTAAATTTACCCCTTAAATTAGTTGTAACACTTAAATTTTTTTCATGATATTTAAAATTAATTATTGTACCACTATCAGTACTTTCATAACTTATTACTTCATAATCAGATTTAGTAAATCCAATTGTTTTATAATTTTTCTTTTCAAAATACTTACCATATTCATCATCATTATTAACAATAATTGTACCAGTGTCCTTTAGGTAATCTAAAATTAAAAGTTTTGCTTTTAAATAATTTTCCATAGTTTTATGATAATCTAAATGATCCTCGGTAAGGTTTGTAAATGCCTCAATAGTAAAAGATAAACCTTCGACTCTTTTAAAAGATAAAGCATGTGATGAAACTTCCATTACAACAGCTTTGCAACCCTTTTCAAGAGCAGTAGTTAGCATTGAATAAATCTCAGTTATCTCAGGAGTTGTATTAGGTAGTTCATAAACTTCATTTTCTATATAAAAACCAATTGTACCAATATAAGCAGTTTTAATTCCAAGTTTATTAAGCATTTGATAAGTTAGAAAACAAGTAGTTGTTTTACCATTTGTACCAGTTACACCAATAATATCAAGTTTATTAACAATATCCTTATAATTATCAACAATATATTTTTGTAAATACTCTTTTGTATCAGGAACAACAATTGTTTCAACGTTATAACTTCCATGTTCACATACTATTTTTGATGCACCATTTTCAATTGCTTTTTCAATATAATCGTGTCCATCAACAGTATTTCCCTTTATAGCAATAAAAGTATCACCTTTTTTAACTTTTCTTGAATCAGTTTTAATATTTATCATAATTAATCCTTTCTATATTTCATTAAAATATATGTCGTACCACACTAAAAATGTGTATATTGTCCAAACCTTTTTATATGAATCTCTTTTACCATTTTTATGTTCTTCGAGAAGTTTATTAATTTTTTTTGTATCAAAAAATAATTTTGCACTTTCACCATTAAATTTTTCTTTAATTATATTATATAACTTATCAGTTTTAATCCACTCTCTCAAAGGAACAGGAAACCCAAGCTTTTTCTTTTTATATGCTTCATTAGGTATTACCTTCGAAGCGGCTTTTCTAAGAGCAACCTTTGTAGTTTCTTTATTTATTTTTGCATAAGTAGGTAAAGATTTTGCAACTTCATAAACTTTATTATCTAGAAAAGGAGTTCTTGCCTCAAGGCCAAACATCATTGTATTTCTATCAACTGCATGTAAAAAATCATTTACTAACCAATAATAATAATCAATCATTTGTCTTTGAATTAATGTAGAATTATCTTTATATCTATCATAAACATTCTTTACAATATCTTTTGTATTTATTTGATTTGGAATTTTAACAATACTTTGTGCTTCTTTATCACGAAATACTCTTCCTAAACCAATGTTATAATTTTCTAACTTTTGTCCTCTTCGATAAAGAAAATTAAAACCTCTTATATCTGGAAAAATACTTACAATATTTGAGACAATATGTCTTAAAAAATAAGGTAATTTCATATATCCTTGCATAGTAAGTTCCTCTTGGTAAGAGTTATAACCTGCAAAAAATTCATCTGCTCCTTCACCAGAAAGAACAACTTTTACCTCTTTCGAAGCAATTTCTGACACAAAATATAAAGCAATTGCTGATGGGTCCGCTAAAGGTTCATCCATATAATACATAATTTTAGGAAAAGATTCTATATATTCATCCATAGTAATTTTCTTTGAATAATTTTCAATACCTAACTTATCAGATAAATCTTTTGCATAACTAATTTCATCAAATTTTGGATTATCATATCCAACAGTAAACGTTTTATCTGGTTTTGCAAGTGAAACTATATACGAAGAATCTATTCCACTTGATAAAAATGAACCTACTTCAACATCACTTATTTGATGATATTCAACTGAATTTTTCATTGCATTATCAATATTATCAACAATTTTATCCATATCATCATTTTTTTCTTTAAATTCTAGTGTAAAGAAACTTTTTGTTTTAATCTTACCATCTTTATAGATTAAATAGGTTCCTGGGTCAAGTCTATATACCCCCTTGAAAAAGGTTTCTGATGTTGGAACAGAGTTAAAACATAAATATGCAGATAATATATCAGTATTTAGTTTCTTTTCAAAATCTGGATTTGCTAAAAATGCTTTTGGTTCTGAAGCAAACATAAATGTATCATTAAATTTTGCATAATAAAGTGGTTTAATACCAAAACCATCTCTTGCCATAAATAGTTCATTTTTATTTTTATCCCATATTGCAAAAGAAAACATACCTCTTAAATGGCTTGGAAGTTTTTCACCCCACTGTTCATAACCATGAAGTATTACTTCAGTATCAGTTTTTGTTTTAAAAACATGTTTCTTTTTTAATAAAGCTTCTTTTAATTCTTTAAAATTATAAACTTCTCCATTATAAATAATAACCTTACTTTTATCTTCATTATATATTGGTTGTGCACCAGTATTTAAATCAATTATTGCAAGTCTACGATGAGCAAGTGCACAATTATCATCAATATAAAAACCTTCACCATCTGGACCACGATGCTCAATTTTTTTTGACATATCTTTAATTATTTTCTTTTTGTTTTCTTTATTATTTACAAATCCTACGATTCCACACATACTATCACCTTCTTGTTAGTTTTCTTTATATGTACTTTTATATAAATCTACTTCTTCATTTGAATTTTCTTTATTAAATTTAATTTCTGGTAAATCACTTAATGATGCAAGTCCAAAATAATCTAAAAATTCTCTTGTAGTTTTATATAAATTTGGATGTCCTGGTAAATCAGACTTTCCACATACTTTAATTAAGTCTTTTGCCATTAATTTTTTTATCATAAAAGATGAAGAAATACCTCTTAAATTGTCTACGCCAGTTCTAGTAATTGGTTCATTATATGCAATAATTGCAAGTGTTTCAAGTGCTGCTTGAGATAATGTTTCAGCTCCTGAAGTATCCTTAACTAGTTTTTGATAATACTCAATATGTTCTTTTTTAGTCGTTAATTTAAAAGAGTTAGATAAATAACTTATTCGAATACCTCTTTCAGCTTTTTCATATTCTTTCTGTAAATCATTTAAAAGTTTTCTAGCTTCTTTTTCATCAATTTCCAAAACTTCACAAATTTTTTCTAAAGTAATACCTTCATCTCCGACCACAAATAGTATTCCCTCTAAAACTGCTAATTTATTCATTATATACCTCAACATATATTTTACTAAAATTTTTGTTTTGTGACAAGGTTATCAAATTATCTTTACTCATTTCTAAAATACTTAAAAAAGTAACAACAATTTCCTCTTTTGTACATTCATTAAAAAGCCTAGTAAACTCAACCTTTTTTTCTCTACTCAAAATATCTTTTATATAATTAATTTTATCTTTAACACTAATTTCTTTTCTAGCAATTTTTGTATTTCTTGGTTTTTTATACTCTAATCTTTCAGATATTTCAAGCATTGCATTAACAAGATCCTCTAAAGAAACATCATCACTTAAATAAGTTTCATTATTAGCATATTCCTTTAAACTTTCTGGTACTTTTGTAAAATAATCTTGTCTATTTTTTTCAAGTTCACGAAAATCATTAGTAATAGTTTGATATTTTTCATATTCAATTAATCTATTACGTAAATCTTCTTCACTATTAATTTCATAATTATCATCGTCTTCTTCTTCATCAAAACCTAATATAATTTTACTTTTTAAATGTATTAGTTCTGATGCCATAACTAAATACTCACTTTTATTATCTAAATCATTTTTATCAAGTGAGTTTATAAAGTTGATGTATTCATCTATTATTATCTTTAAATCTATTTCATATATGTCAAGTTCATGTTTTTTAACCATATGAAGCATTAAATCTAAAGGTCCTGTAAAATCTTTAATATTAAAATTCATTTTTCTCCTTACTAACTACAAGTAAAGAATTCAGCGGTCATTTCATAATTAATTTTAATTGGACTTACTCCTTTACTATAGTAATAAATATTATCTATTTTTGTATCACCGGCATTATAATCCATAGTTAATCTATATCTAAATCCATTAGTTATTTCAGTTACTGTTGCAGTAACACCTGACTTACCTTCAAAAGATGCTGCTAAAGTAGTGTATTCATTAAATAAGTTTGTATAATTTACATTATCATTAGTAACTATTATAGTATCTTCATATTTAAATAACTTATCATTTTCAAAAAAATATATAATTGATTCGCCATTATTATTTTTACAAGTCATCGCAGATTTATTTTCACTATCAACATCAAGGCTAATTAAATCATAATCACTTTCATCGAGTTTAGCAATATTATACTTTGTTGGAGTAACACTTAACTGATATGAAAAGTTTTTATTAGATTTATTAGTAATAATACCATTAATTTTAATTACAGAAATTTGATTATTACTATCATCATATAATCTAATAAAATATGAATCATTTGTTAAATTAAGTTCTTTATCTGCATTATTGTTAACTAAAAAACTTAGTGTTCCAGCATCAAAACTAATATTAGTAAATGTAGTTTCATTTAACTTTACTTCATTATTTGTAAATGCATAAATAGTATTTTTACTATTTTCGGTAACATTTGTTGTGGTGTTAGCCCCATTTTCAGTACCATTTGTAGTGTTATTATTTACTACATAATTATTCGTAAAGGCTTTATTATATAAATAATCACGATATGCTTTTTGAATATCAGGTAAGAAATAAATTACCACAATAAAAATAATAAATAAAAAAAGTGTTCCAATCCAACCATATTTTTTTGTATCAGTTCTTCCTATTGTAACTGATTGTAAAGGATTTGTATCTATATTAACTTTTCTTCTTCTAGCCAAGTTATTCCCTCCTACTCTTCATAGTAATTATACTATATTTGCAAATATAAAACAAGAAAAGTATTGCACTTTAATTTAATTATTGTTATAATATATCTAGTTTTGTTGAAGCAAAACGTTTTGGCGGGGTATATCAACTGGCTAGATAGTTCGGTTCATACCCGAAATGTTGGGGGTTCGAGTCCCTCCCCCGCTACCAAATAAATTTATGTCAAACATTAATGTTTGACTTTAATAAATAACTAATTCTAGTAAGGGTTAGTTTTTTTATACTATTAAAACTGTTTAAAAATCAATTAAGAAAAATAAATTTTTATTTAAAAAGTATTGCATATTGTCAATAAATAGTGTATATTACTTATTGAGATGTGCCTAGGAAACTTTAGAAGCCCTAGGTCTTTTTCATTTTATAGGAGGTAAAAATGGCTAAAGAATTTAAATCAACAAATGAATTATTAGAAATAATTAATTCAAAAGGTTTATTAGTAAAAGATAATAATAATTTCAGATATCTAATTGGAAAGTACTCATATTATTCAATAGTAAATACTTATAAGCTGATATTTAAAATTGGAAATAACTATAAGAATAACGCTTCGTTCGAAGAAATATTTGCAATGTATAAGTTTGATAAGAACTTAAAAATAATAATGCTTAAATATATTCTTGAAATCGAAGCTGTTATTAAAACAAAAATTGCTAATCTATTTGCTGAAAAGTATGGATTAGAAGATTATTTAAATATTAACAATTTTGATTTAAAAGATGATAATTCTAATTTAGAACATATAGAAAAATTAATTGAAGAAATAAAAAATGAAATTGATAAAGGAAAGGGTAAACATGATGCAATAACTCATTATATGAATAAGTATGGATTTGTTCCACCTTGGGTTGTTACTAAAATATTATCTCTTGGAACTATTAGTAAATTTTATGGTTTAATGAAACAACAAGATAGACAAGAAATAAGTAAGCAATTTCATATAAATGATAGAATATTAAAAAATATTCTTGGTAATTTAACATCAGTTCGTAATATAGCAGCTCACGATGATAGATTATATACCTATAGAAGTACTTTCTATATTAGATTAGACAAAACTAAAAAATCACCAGATAAAGTATTACATACAAATATGTATATAATAATTAAATCGTTGGAATTATTATTAGAAAACGATCAAGCAATTGAAATGAAAAACTTAATTATAAAGGAATTAGATATATTAAAAAATAGTTTAACTTCAATAAAAATTGATGAAGTATTAAAGGTAATGGGATTCGATAAGAACTATTACACTGCATAAATATTGATTCACAGCATATAATAATAATGAAAAGTGCCTAGGAAACTTTAGAAGCCCTAGGCCTTTTTCATTTATCTCATTATAAAAGTAATGATAAACATGATGAAAAATGAATACTAATATATGATTAATTGTTTATGAAATATTTTTGAAGTTTCAAACATACAACGTATTTGTACGGAATAAATATTTAATAGATAGAAATATCTATTTTTTTTTAATCAAAATAAAGTGTTCAATCAAGAACACTTTTTTAGAGGTGATTATTTATAATAAATAATCCAATATAATTTTAACATGTTTTTCTATAAACCTCAACGAACAAGTGAGTATAATTTTACTTAATTAATGAGAAAATAATATTAGAAAGACTGGTGAGCATATTGCATAATAAAAATGATGAAAATTATATTTATTATTTAGTTGCTCACAACCTAAAATCTATCAGAAAGAAAAAAGGACTTACTCAAGCTAAATTTGCCGAACTTTGTAATTATAGTGAAGGATTTATAATGAATATTGAAAGTAATAAATATTTACAAACATTTAGTTTAGGAACACTTTGGAAGTTTGCCCAAGTTTTAGATATTGATATACGAGAGTTATTTATACCAATTGATGATAATAAATAATTTTTTTTCATTTGTAGACAAAACATAAAATATATGATATAATCTATTTGTTTTTGAAAAACTTTTAAAAATAAGAAAGAAGGATTTTATATGAAAAATGAAATAGAGGAAACATCTATAGTTGCTTTAGGTGGCCTTGGAGAAGTTGGAAAAAACATGTATGTCATTACTCATAAAGATGAAATAATTATAATAGATTGTGGAGTTCTTTTCCCTGAGGATGACTTACTTGGAATAGATTATGTTATACAAGATTATACATATCTTAAACAAAATGAAAGCAAAATTAAAGCATTAATAATAACGCATGGTCATGAAGATCATATTGGAGGAATTCCATTTTTACTTCAAAGTGTAAATATTCCTGTTATTTATGCTCCGAAAATTGCTACAGATTTAATTAATAAAAAACTTGAGGAAAGAAATATTAATTACAAAAATATTGAACTAATAAATAAAGATTTAGTTTTAGAGTATAAATATTTTAAAATTGAATTTGTTAATACTACTCACTCAATACCAGATAGTTTTGCAATATGTATTCATACACCAAATGGAACAATTTTTGAAACTGGAGATTTTAAATTTGATTTAACCCCAATTGGACCAATGGCAGATATTCATAAAATGGCTAAAATTGGTGCTGAAGGTGTAACACTACTTTTAAGTGATTCAACTAATGCTCTATCCGAAGGTTATTCAAAAAGTGAATCATCAGTTGATGGAACTTTAAATGATATTATATCAAGACATCACGGAAGAGTTATAATTGCAACATTTGCCTCAAATATATTTAGAATTAAACATATAGTTGAAACTTGTAAGCAATACGGAAGAAAAATAATTGTCTTTGGAAGAAGTATGGAAAATGCAATCGAACTTGCTAGTAATAATGGTCTTATCGAAGATAAAAGTATATTTATAGATGCATATCAATCAAAAAGTTTAAAAAGAAATGAAGTATGTATATTATGTACTGGTACTCAAGGAGAACCTCTTGCAGCTTTATCAAGAATAGCTAATGGTGTTCATAAACAAATATCATTATTAAATGATGATTTAGTAATATTTTCATCAAGTGCTATACCAGGTAATGCAAATAGTATAAATAAAATTATTAATAAACTTTATTTAAAAGGTGTAAGAGTATTTACTAATACTGAATTTAGTGATATACATACATCTGGTCATGCTAAAGAAGAGGAACTTAAATGGATGCTTAGAATTATTAAACCAGCTTATTTTATGCCAATGCATGGTGAATACAGAATGCTTAAAAAACATGCTGAAATTGCTAAAATGTGTGATGTTGAAAATTCTTTAATTTGTGAAAATGGTAATGTTGTAAAAATGCTTAATGGAAAAGTATATAAAGATGGTAATGTTATATCTGGAGATGTTTATGTTGATGGATCAAGAGTTGGTGATGTAGGCTCTGTAGTTATAAAAGATAGAAAACTTATGAGTCATGACGGTATTTTAATTACTATTTTAAATATTAATACTTTAACAAGAAAATTATTAATAAAACCAAATGTTACTGCACGTGGATTTGTTACAATAAATGAAAATATTGAATTAATTAATAAAATAGAAAATAAAATTTCTGATATTACAAATAATTACCTAGCAAAATCAATTTATAGTTATACTGATTTAAAAAATCAAATCATTTTAGAGGTTCTTCCATATATTAATGAACTTACAGGAAGAAGACCAATTATATTACCTGTAATTATGGAAGTTAATCAATCTATATATTAAAAAAACTGCAATAATCATATTGCAATTTTTTTATAGGTATTTTTCTAATTGTTCATTTTGACTATAGAATCTATCAAAAGTTAAATACTTTGCTCCATCTTTTATTAATACCTGAGGTTTTTGAGTTTGATAATCCTTAAAAATAGTTTCACAGTTTAAAGTAAAATATTTTGGGCTAAATATCATACAAAGTTTATCACTTGCCCAATGTTTTTCCAATATATTTTTATCAGTTTCTGAAAATGAACTAGGATATTGTCCATGAGAATGATAACAACCAATAACCTCAATATTTTTTGATTTAGCATAATTCATTGCTCTAGCTTCATATAAAATTGAAAAATTAAACTCATTTTCTTTTCCAATTATATTTTTTTCATAATATATTTGAGTTACATAAAAATATTTTAGCGAATCTTTTTCTACAACTTGTCCTAAAAGATAACCACCACATTCGTGAAATTCATCCATAAATGCGTGATTTATAATAGCATTAGATACATTTAAATTCATAATAACAATTGATTTTTGTGTTTCCATAATATCCTTTCAAAAAGAAGAAGTCATTATTTTGCTTCTTCTTGTGCTCTTGTTTCTCTAATAACAGTAATTTTAATTGTACCAGGATATTGCATTTCTTTTTCAATTTTATCTTTCATATCTCTAGCAATTTTAAAACTTGTTAAATCATCAACTTCATTAGGTTTAACCATAACTCTAACTTCTCTTCCTGCTTGCATTGCATATGTTTTTTCAACACCTTCGAAAGAGTTACCAATACTTTCTAATTGTTCAAGTCTTTTTATATAATTTTCAACTGAATCATTTCTTGCACCAGGTCTTGCAGCACTTAAAGTGTCCGCTACTGCGACAAGGTTGGCAATTACAGTTTTTGCTTCTTTAGCACCATGATGAGAAACTATTGCATCAAGTACTGTTTCATTTTCATGATATTTTTTAGCAATATCATATCCAATATCAACATGAGAACCCTCAACTTCAAAATCTATTGCTTTACCAATATCATGTAAAAGTCCCGCTCTTTTAGCAAGTGAAATATTTTCACCAAGTTCTGATGCCATAAGTCCACATAGATTAGCAACCTCAATTGAATGCTTTAATGCATTTTGTCCATAACTAGTACGATAATTTAATTTACCAATTAAATGTAATAGTTCTGGATCCATCTTAGTAAGACCAAGTTCATTCATTGTCTTATTACCAAGTTCAGTTATTTTACTATCAATATCCCTTACAGTTTTATCATATACTTCCTCGATTCTTGCAGGATGTATACGTCCATCTTTAATGAGTGTCTCAATAGTAATTTTAGCTATTTCTCTACGAAGTGGATCAAATGATGATATAACAATAGCTTCAGGAGTATCATCAATTATTAAATCAACTCCAGTAATTGATTCAATTGTACGAATATTTCTTCCTTCACGGCCAATTAAACGACCTTTCATTTCATCATTAGGAAGTTCAATTGTACTAACTGTCTGAAGACCTACAACATCATCAGCATATCTTTCCATTGAACCAACAATTAATTGTTTTGCTTTTTCATTTGCCTCAAGTTTTGCTTTTGCAGTTTCTTCGGAAATATACTCCGCTATTTCCTTACTCATATCAGCCTCAACTCTAGACATAATTTGTTTTCTAGCATTATCTTTACTTAAGCCAGATATTTTTTCTAATTTTTCAATTTCCTCTTTTAAAAGAGTATCCATTTTATCCTCTTTTTCTTGGATAGTTTGATTTCTTAAATTTAGAGAGTTTTCTTTTGCATCCAAAGACGAATCTCTTTTCTGAAGCATTTCTTCTCTCTTATCAAGATTATTTTCTCTACTAATTAAACGATTTTCAGTTTCTTTAAGTTCTGCTTTTTTTTCTTTTATTTCAGCATCCGTTTGTTGTTTTAATTTAAAACTTTCTTCTTTAAGTTCCAAAAGAGCATCTCTTTTTTGTTTGTCTGCTTCTTTTTTAGCTTCATCAATTAGTTTAATAGCTTTATTAGTGCGTTTTTTATTTATAATATAATAAATTACAAATACTATTGCACCACCAATTATTAATCCAATAACTAGAGTTAAAATGGAAGTTGTAGTTAATTCCATTTTAATCCTCACTTTCCTTTTACATAGAATTTTTTTAATTCCTACAATTTAATTATATATTTTTTTTCAAACTTAATCAATAGAAAAATAATATAGGTTTACAAAATTACCTATATTACATATAAAAATATTGAAAAAAAGAATAATATACTTGCGGCTAAAACAAAGAAATGAAATATTGAATGCATATATTTTTTCTTTTTACCTACTGCATAAAATATTGCACCAATAGTATAAATAATTCCACCACTGAGCATCAAATAAATACCCGCTATATCAATGCTATTTAATAGTGTTTTAAAAGTAAATATAATCATCCATCCCATTACTAAATAAAGAAACATTGAAAATTTTTTATACTTATTTAAATTAATTGAATTTAAAGTTATACCAAGTATTGCACATCCCCATATAACTCCAAAAACTGTCCATCCTAAAGCCTTAGGAAGTGATACTAATGCATATGGTGTATAAGTTCCCGCGATAAGTAAAAAAATTGAATCATGATCTAATATTCTAAAAACTCTTTTAGCATTATTAGGTTTAAATGAATGATATAATGTAGACATTGTATATAAAATAATGGAGCAACTTCCGTAAATAACCGAACTTATTACAGCATAAACATTATGATGAATTGCACTAAAAACAGTACATAAAACAAGAGCTGCAATTGAAAGAAGACCTCCAACACCATGACTTATCGCAGATAATAATTCCTCACATAAATTATATTTTGGTATTTCAATCTTATCTTTTAATTTCATATATAAATCATATCATAAACATAACAATATTTAAAGAGCACATATTTTAAAATATGTGTTATAATAGTCTTCATAAAGGAGAAAGAATATGCAAGATAATTTTATGAAATATATAGAATATTTATATGTAACAGGCCAACTTGATGAAATGGATAATGAACAGATTTCAGAAATTGCCAATGAACTTTTTAATGATGATGAGTCATTAGATAGTGATGATAATAGTTTAAAAAGATAAAAAAACAATGCCACTTAAGCATTGTTTTCATTTGATGTCAAATTAATATTTCCAACTCCACCTTCAATAGTTAAACTAACAAGTCCTTTACCATTTTCATAATTTGAATTTATTTCTTCGCCATTAACTTTAATATTACCTATCCCTTTATTAATCTTAACTTTATAATCATTTAAACTATTAAATAAGTTAATATTAAATTCTCCTACACCAGTAGTAATTTTATTACTACCTTTGAATAAAGCAGAAATATTTGTTTTACCAGCACCCATAGTTAAATTTAAATTATAGATATTTCCATATTCAATATCAAGACTACCTGCTCCACCTAAAACTTTAGTTTCATCTAAAACAGTAAGTCTTTTAAAATCAATTTTACCCGCTCCTTGTTTTAAATTAAGTTTTTTAGTTACAAGATTTTCAGCTTCAATTTTACCAGCGCCTGTAGTAAATTCTATTTCACTAAATTCTTTATCTCTCGGAAGATAAATAATTAAATTACTATCTTTTGTTTCAAAAGAAACATTAATTTTTTCTTCATTGATTTTAATTACACCATTTTTATTTTCTAATTTTACATTTTTATTATTTGTTTCTATTTTAAAGTTTTCAGCATCTTTAATAATTAAATTTGTATAAGATAAAGTTACGCTTAACTTAGAAATATTATCATTTCCATCATAAATAACTTTATTTTCCTTTAAAAGAGCACCAGTACTAAAAAACTTTTTAAATACATTATATTTGCCTGTATAAAGTCCATATATAACAAATATTATTAATGCAAGAATAATTAATCTAAATAATCTTTTTATCATTTAACATCTACTCCACCAAAGATGCATACAGAATTTAAATATATAGTAATTTCTTTTTTACTAGATTGTTTTCCTCTTTTTACTTCAACACCTCCGAAAAATGGAGTCGAAGATACTTTAACTTTTACATCATCAGGAACATATATATCTATTCCACCAAAAACCGATAAAGTATTTATAACAATATCTTTTTCAATTTTGGCATCTCTTAAATCAAGTTTTATTCCTCCGAAAAGTGATTTTAAATCTAAATTCTCTACTTTTTCATCCTCAAATTTTAAATCTTGAGAACCAAATACTGCAATATAATTATTGCTCTCTTTATTATTTGCATTAATCTTTTTAATTTCTTTGCCATTAATACTTAATACATCCTTAAATACTAATAAAAGTCCAATTGAAATTAATATAACTGGTAATAATAATTTAATTAAAAGCTCATATTCAATTAAATCTCTTTCCGCTAAAAAAAGCCAAACACCAATAATTAAAAATATTAAACTTGAGGTTTTTTCTTTATCATTTATAAGTCCTACTAAAGAAGGAATTATTATAAATAAAGTCCACCAACCAGAGAAAAATAAATTAATATTAGTAATTCCAAAAGCATTTAAGCCAAGTATTAAACCAATAAAAATTAATAAAAATCCAATAATATATTTTGTATAATCTTTCATATCTAACCTACTTTCTATAAAAATTATAACACTTAATAAAGTCTATGTAAAACTATTTTAAATAATAATGTCTAATTGTATTTAAGTTTTCAACTACATTTTAAAGACTCTTTATAAAATCATAGATATATGGGTATATAATTTTATATCCTTCATAATTCAAATGAAGATTATCTGGCAAATATGTTTTTGTATTAACTTTTAAGATATTTGAATATTCTTCATTAAATAAATCTAAATATTTTATATTCCATTTATCAAGAATTTTCTTTGTCATCATAATATATTTATTATAATCATCATAACTCCATTTCTGACCTCTTTCTGTATAATTTGGAGTATAATAAGTTATAATATATCCAATTTTTGCATCTTTAAAATATTTTTTGGCATTATATATATATGATTCAAATCCTCCGGCAAAAGTATTTACATCAAAATCATCTTCACTCTTACTATTTGATATTTCTCCTAAAGGTGTGTTATATAAAACATCATTAATACCACCTTGCATAATTACATAATCATATTTTTCATTTGCATGAGAAATAATTGTATCTGTAAGCCACTTATTTTTATCATCATAGGTTGATACTCTATAATCACTTATTCCAGCATTCATAACGATGTTAAAATCATAATTATCCTTTATAAATTCTGCCCAAGAATAACCTTTAGTTAGAAAACCATAAGTTATAGAATCACCGAAAAATATAATATTTTTATTTTTAGTAACCACAGTATAAATAATTTTATAAGAAACTTCTTTATTATCGAGTTTACAATTTATAGTATCATTATTTTTTTGACAAACGACTTTTTCATTATTCGAAGATACAATGTTATCTAAATAATTATAATTTTCATTTTCTAAGATATGTACTTCTTTAGATTTAACATTTATAAAAGTTTCTTTTTCTTTTACATTATTACAACCACATATAACTACACATAACATTATTAAAATAAATTTTTTCATAAATTACCTACCTTAACTTCAATATTGACATATCATCATATAAATTGTTTAAATTATATAATATTAATACATTATCAATATTTTTACTCTTTACAAAATCACTTACACTTTTATTATAATACCTTAAATCAATTACATAAATATTTTTATAATGTGATGTTAAAAAAGGAATAAATGAATTTGCATAACTATTTTTTATAACAAGAATTGAGTTTTCATTTTCAAAATTTTCAATTTCTATTAAAGCATGATTATTATCTAAAAATATTGAATACTTATCTTTTTTATCTAAATAATCATAATTATATAAACTATTAGTTATTTTATTTTCATTAACATAATTTATAGTTAAATTTTCATTTTTTAAAAATAAATATATATCATCACTTTTATCATAACTAAGCACTTTTGTTTGACTTGTTCCTTTAAAAGAGTTACTTACTTTAACAATATTATAATAGCTTTCGTCATTTGGAATAATGTTTTTACTTTCCATATATTTTTTATATGCATAATATGCACCGAAACTAGTCCAGTGATGATCAGTTTTATAATACATATTTGTTTTTTTATTATGATTTTTTAAAGTATCTATTACATTTATATTATTTGAATATTTTAAATTACTATATAAATAATTTATATCATTTTCTTCATTTGTGTTAATACTTCTTTTTAGTTTATCACTATTAATATAAATAGAATCAGGTACTATCATAACATCTGTTTGAATATTTTTAGCAAAATCATTTATTGTTTCTATTATTAAACTACTTTTTTTGATTTCAACTTTTTCTGGCAATAAATAATAATCATTTGCAACATAAACTCCATTTACAAGGGTTTTACCACATAATAATTCAATTTTATTTTTTAGTTTTAAAAGTTCATTTCTAAATGGTGCATTATCAAGTAAATAACTCTCTACATTGTTTAAACTAAATTTTGTTAAATATCTATTTTCAAATTCTGAATAGCTTTCCTTTTTTTTAAATATAAACATAACTGAATAAATAAAAATCATAATACTTATTATTAAAAATATAATTTTGTTTCTTTTTTTCATAAACTACCCCTTAAAAACTATTATATAAAAATGGTTTAAATGAACCAGATAAAATAAATGAAACTGTAATTATAAATAAGCAAACATAAATAATTATTATTACTATATTTATAAATTTGTTATTAGAAATTTTATTTTTTATACTTTCTGGAAGTTTTAAAATCATAAGTAAACTTAATATGATTAAAAATAAATTATCCCTTAAATAAAAGATTACTTCATTATTATAAAGGTTACCTTTAAACATATTTGATATAAATAAACTTATATCATTTAAACTATTTTGAGTAAATAATATATAACCAAATAATACAATAATTATTACATACAAATGCTTAAATATTTTAGGAAGCTTTTCTAAAAAATTATTTAAAACAAACTTTTCTAAAACTATTATTATTCCATAGTATAATCCCCATAGTAAAAAATTAATTGTATTTCCGTGCCAAATGCCCGTTAAAAGCCAAACTACCATAAGATTTCTTATTGTTATGAGTTTATTTTTCTTACTTCCTCCTAAAGGGAAATAAACATACTCTTTAAAAAAATTTGAAAGTGATATATGCCATTTACGCCAAAAAGAAGATATACTATTTGCTAAATATGGATTATCAAAATTTTCCTCTAAAGAAATACCACACATTTTACCAAGTCCTAATGCCATATTTGTATAACCTAAAAAATCAAAATATAAATATAATGCATAAATAATTAAAACAAACAAACATGATAAAAATGTTTTATTAGTTACACTATTAAAAGTGTTATATAAAATACTTAAATTATTTGCAAGTAATACCTTTTGAAATAAACCCGTTAAAAATCTATAAAAGCCTTTTGCTCCTATTTCAAAAGAAATATCTAAATTCCTTATATTTTTTGTTACTTCATTAAACCTTGTAATTGGTCCCATTAAAACATTACAAAATAGTGTAATATAACATAAATAATCTAAAAAACTTTCATTTTTAATTTTATTATGTTTTCTATCAAGTATGTAACTAATATTATTAAAGGTATAAAAACTTATCCCTAAAGGAAATATAAAATAGTTTGTATATTTAAAAAAACTTAAAAATAATATATTAATTATTACCAAAACATTATATGATCTTTGATATTTTTTTCCTAATAACTTAATATAAAAATAATTAAATAAAATGGTAAAAATTAATAAACAAAAATTAAATATTCCACTGTAAAGATAAAATATTAAATTAAATATTATAAGAACAATATATCTTTTTGACTTTGGAAGCAAAATAAATAATAGATAAAAAATTGGTAAAAAAAAGAAAATAAATAATAAACTACTAAAATTCATTAATTTATATATTCCTTTACTACATTATACATTTCTTCATTATTTTCAGATACTAGATATATTAAATAATCACCTACTGATGTTGCAAGTTTATTTTTAATTAAATTAACAGCCTCCGGTGAATATAAACTACTTTGATTTTCTAATATAGAAAACATTTCATCCATATTATTTTTAACTTTTTCTTTATTTTCAGATTTTACTTTAATTAAAGCATAAAAATTACCATCTTGATTTTCACTTGACTTAATAATATATTCTTCCATTAAAGTTATATCTTGATTATAAATACCCTCAAGTTCTTTTTCACTCATAAGAGCCATATTTTGATATTTTTCATCAAGGGAGGTTGACGCTCCTTTCATATCAAGTGTTGATGCACTTTTGTTACAACCAGCTAAAATAATTGCAAGTCCTATAACCATTATAATTTTTTTTAATTTCATATTAATTTACCACCTTTCCTAAATCTAAATGTTTTACGTAGTCTATATATTTATTTCTTCCTTCTTCATTTAAATGAAAATTGCAATTAAGTTCATCAGTACATTCAAATAAACTTACATCAGCATAACCTTCATTATCCTTTATTTCATTTGTAAAATCAATAAAATTTATATTATTTTCATAACAAAATCTTGCTAAATAATAATTTAAAATATTAATATTTTTTTGACTTGCTTTATTTAGTGTACCATCATTTATTGGAAATATTGCTGAAAATATAATTTTTGTATCTTTATAATTTAACTTAATATTATCATAAAATTTTTGAAGTTCTCTTACAAATACATCTTTTTGCATATAAAGTCCAGCATTAATTCCAGGACATACAATTAAATATTTTGGTTTATATTTTGTAAGAGCATCATTTAAAACTGTATTTTGTCTATTTTCATAAGTTTCAAAAGTTGAAGAATTCATTTGAGCAATGTTTAAGTTATTTCTTGCCCAAGTTTGATAAGCTGAAATATGTTTTCCTTTTAGATACAAAAATGATGTATTTGAGTCTCCTAAAAAGATAGTATCATTAAAATAATTATATTCATTTTCTTCATAAGTTAAAGTAGTTTTAGTAAATAGTCCTTTTAAAGTAAAATCTTTTATCGAACTTGTTAATGCACTATCATCAAGAACTTCAACAGTTCTTACAACTTTTGATTTATTTTTAGAACTATCTATTGCCTCATACACAACCTCATACTTGCCTGCTTTGGTTTCATCAATATTATTTGTTACTTTAATTTTACTATTAATATCTTTATCATAGTTATCAGTTATTTCATAACCAGGTTCTTCATATTTACTATCTTTATTAAGATATATTATATTATCACCATTTAATGTTATTACAGGTTTTTCATTATCAACTACATGAATATTTCTAATAACACTTTTTTTAAAATTTAATAAGTTTGCTGTATATGTAACTTTATAATCTCCTAAAGAGGTATTATCAATATTATTTTTTACATCAACTTTTAACTTTTTACCAAAAAATGTTGCTTTATAGCCATTTTCAAAATAAGAACTATTTACATTTAAATAAATGTCTTTATCTCCGATTAAAATAATATTAAAAAGAAAATTCATACTAAAAAAAGTAACTAAAAATATAGCTATAATTATAAGTAAAAATTTATATTTTGTTTTTAATTTTAACTTCTTTTTCTTCATAACTACCCTATAAAATAATACCATTTAAATTAATTAATTTCAATTATTTTGAGTTTAAATATTCATTTAATTTATTTTTTATATTTTTATAATCTTTTATTCCAATATCATATATTCTATCTATTTCTTTTTTATTTACTTTATTAAGGCTTATATCAATATTTTCTGAGGGATATATAGCAAATATTTTATTTTCACTACTTAATTTGTCAATTATTTCTAATGATTCATTATACTGTTTATATCTATTAAGCATTGCTTTAATAAATTTAGGATATTTCTTATACTTAGTTTTTATTCCTATAATTTCTCCTTTATTAAATGGTTTTTTAGTAAAACCTTTTTCCCTTGTTAAAATAACAATAATTCTATCATATTCTAAAGATAAAGCTTTTTTAATTGGAATGCTATCACATATTGCTCCATCTAAATAATAATTATTATTAATTTCTACAATATTTGTTAAAAATGGCATTGCACTACTTGCTCTTAATACTTCAATCTGATTATAAACATTATTTACTTCAATATATTCTGGAAGACCTGTTTCAACATTTGATACTGTTGCTAAAACAAGTTTGTAATTTTTTTCATATTCTTTTTCATCAAATACTTCAATATTTTTAGTAACATCATAATAAGCAAAGTCTTTATTAACAAAATTACCAGTTTCAATTAATGATTTTTTACCCATATATCTTGAGTCTTTACAATATTTTCTATTAATATTTAAACATCTTCCTATTTGCCTAGAATAATAATTTGGAGCTATTAAAGCACCTGCAGAAACACCAATTATTGCATCTATATTAATATTATCTTCGATAAATTTATCGATTATTGCAGCAGTATATGTACCCCTAAAAGCACCACCCTCTAAAACTAAAAGTGTTTTCATGTATCCTCCTTTTCAAAATAATTATATCTACTTTTTTATTAAAAGTATATATACTTTAGATTAATAATTAATATATCAATAATCTTTTTTACCATTTTTGTATATTTACACACTTTTGATAAATGGGTATTCATAATAATTCTATTCTAAAAAAATGCGGCCTGTAAAAAGGCCGCTCAGGGGGTTTTGGTTTGACTATTCCTCACATTATAATTCGTAAGGTTTTAGTCAAGCATAGGTTTTTATTTGTCCTATGCTAATTAAATGATAATATGATTTTTTAAAAAAGTCAATTATTTTTTTTACACTTTACTAATGCTTTACACTTTTTAATCTGTGATGTTTAAATTTTGAGCTAAGTCTTTATAATATTCATTATTTAAATATTCTTTACTATCAATAAATTTTTTTGCATCTTCATTAGCAAATAGCAAAATATTATAATCATTTTTTAAATTAGCAAGTTTAAATGACATATCTCCATGTTGTTTAACACCAAATAAATCTCCATGACCACGCATTTCAAAATCTTTTTGAGATATATAGAAACCATCATTACTTTCCTCCATTACTTTAAGACGATCATTATCACTATCACTAATTAAATAGCAATAACTTTGTAAATCACTTCTTCCTACTCTTCCTCTTAACTGATGAAGTGTTGCAAGTCCAAATCTTTCAGCATTAAATATTACCATCATGGTAGCATTAGAAACATCTATACCTACTTCAATAACGGTGGTTGCTATTAATATTTTAATCTGATTATTTTTAAAATCATTCATGATACTTTCTTTTTCACTAGTTTTCATTTTACCATGAATTATTTCAATTCTAAATAAATTTTTAAATGCAAGTGATAGTTTTTCCTTTAACAAATTTATACTTGTTAAATTTAATGATTCATCCTCTTCGACTAAAGGAGACACGACATATATTTGATGGCCTAATTTTATTTGTTCAAGCATAAGTCCAAGTACCTCTTTAATATCACTATTTTTCTTAACCTTTGTAATAATATCTTTTCTACCAGTTGGTTTAGTTTTAATATATGAAATATCTAAATCACCATAAATAGTCATTGCATAAGTTCTAGGAATAGGTGTTGCTGATAAATATAAAATATCAGGGCATTTTGATTTATCTTCCAAAGTAAATCTTTGATGTACTCCAAAACGGTGTTGTTCATCTGTTATAACAAGTCCTAAATTATTAAATATAATATTTTCATTTAATAATGAATGTGTTCCAATTAATAAATCTATTTCTTTATTTTGAACTCTTTTATAAATTGCTTCTTTTTCTTTTTTAGACATTGAACCAGTTATTAACTCAACAGCTACATTAAATTTATCAAGTATTTTTTTAATACTAAAATAGTGTTGAGTAGCAAGTACTTCAGTTGGAGCCATTAAAGTAGATTCAAATCCAGCAATATAATTAGCATAGATTGCTCCCACGGCTACAACAGTTTTACCACTTCCAACATCTCCTAAAAGGAGTCTATTCATTTTTTTATTTGAACTCATATCTTGAACAATTTCACTATAAGCATTATCTTGATCAGTAGTTAAAGAAAATGGTAATAATTTTTTAAATTCGTTTATTTTGTTTATATCAATATTTTTAGGTTCTTTATCTTTTCTAATATTTTGATTTTTAAAATAATTCATTTTAAATGAAAAATCAAATAATTCTTCATAAATTAATCTATTTTTAGCATAATGAACCATTTTTAAATCATTTGCAAAATGAATATTATATAATGCATCTTTTTTAGATAATAAATTATATTTTGAAATAATATTACTTGGTAAAGAATCTTTAATATATATATTATTAAAATTATCTTTTATTAATTTAGAAACTGTATTATTAGTTATTCCTTTTGTTAAATGATATACTGGTTCTATTTGACCATTAGTTACATTAAATTTTATATCCGAAGATGTAAATATATTTTTCTTAAAATCATATTTACCAATAATAGTTATATTTTTCCCAATAGTTAAATTTGTTTTTAAATAAGCTCTATTAAATATTACTACATTAAAAATTCTTTCATTATACCCTGCTCTAAATGATAATCTATTAAAATTTTTTTTAATATATGAAACAATTGGATTAGATTCAATAACTACATTTATTATTAATGTAGAATTATCTATTAATTCATTTGAAAAATTATAAACATTATATCTATATGGATAATAATTTATTAAATCATCATCTGTAAATATTCCTAGTTTATTTAATATTTTTGAAGTTTTTTCACCCACCTGGTGTAAATTTTTTATGTCCATTTTACCTCCAACCTAATTGTATCAAACTTTATAAAAAAAGCAAATATAAAGTTTTTTAAAAAAATATGTAAAATAAGTGTAAAGTTAATTGACTTTTTATCATATATGCTTTAGTATATTAATTACCAAATCACTTAAGAAGGCGATTTGGTGCTAGTATCACACTAGTCAACCCCTTTTTATTCTTTGAGGCCCTAAAGGCCTCGTTTTTTTATGAAAAAAAGAATACTAATCAGTACTCTTTATTTTATTATAATAATTATATCTTTCCTTAGCATTATTAATTTGTATATTAAGAAGTTTATTTGCTAAAGAATTATCTTTTATTTTTAAAGCATTATATCTTACTTCATTATTTAAAAATTCTTCATACTTATCAAAATTAGGTTCTTTTGAATCAAGATATAGTTTATTATCTTTATATCTCATTAAAAGTGTATAACCACACTCTACTGCAAGTTTTTCTTCGTTAATTGAGTTACACATTCCACCCTTGATACCATGTTCTATACAAGGACAATAGCATATTACAATTGAGGGACCATTATGATTTTCTGCTTCAGTTAATGTTTTAATTGCTTGAACATTATTTGCTCCCAAACAAATTGATCCAACATACACATTAGGGGCGCACATAGCAATTTTAAATAAATCTTTTTTACTAGTTTTCTTACCAAAATCTGCAAATTCAGCAACAGCACCAACTTTTGTTGATTTACTTGCTTGTCCTCCGGTATTTGAATATACCTCTGTATCAAGAACTAAAATATTAATATTTTCATTTGAATGAAGAATATGATCTATTCCATTATATCCTATATCATAAGCCCAACCATCACCACCAATAGCCCAAACACTTTTTTTAGGTATATATTCTTTTAAATCATATAATTCTTTTGGTAAAGTTAAATCATCCATATTTTTTACAAAATTATTTGTAATTTCATAATTATCAAAATTTAAAAGTAAATTTAAACAAGCATCTTTTTCTTTTTCAGAATAAGAATTAATAGAATTAGAAATAATATTTTTTATTCTATTTCTTTTTTGTTTATAAGATGTATAAATGCCATAAGCAAATTCTGCATTATCTTCGAAAAGTGAATTTGCCCAAGGAACTAAATATGGTGTTGATGGAAAACTACCTCCGTAAATACTTGAACATCCTGTAGCATTAGCAATAACTAATTTTTCTCCAACAATTTGAGTTAATAATTTAATATATGGAGTTTCACCACAACCAGCACAAGCACCAGAAAATTCAAATAAAGGTTTTGTTAAAGATACTCCTTTTATAGTGTTTTTTGGATATAATGATGGATTTTCATATGTATTAAATAATTCATCAGTTGGAATAACATTTGTTTCTAAAGTAAGAGCTTTAGTAGGACAAACTCCTACGCATAAACCACATCCAGTACAATCTTTATTACTAATACCTACAAAATAATTATATTCATCATTTCCTAAAAGAGGTTTACCAAGTGACTTATCTTTAGTAATAAATGGTCTTATTACACTATGAGGACAAACTATATTACATGCTCCACATTCAATACATTTTTCTATATTCCATTTTGGAGTAAGCATAGAAACATCTCTTTTTTCATATTTAGATAGTCCACATTTAACTCCACCATTACTAAACATTTTAACTTCACTTGTAGAAAGGTTTTCTCCTTTTCTATTATTTATTAAAGTATAAATATCTTTTTCTTCATTTTCCTCTTTAGCAAAACTATCTATTATTTTTACATCTTTTATTTCATTTAATGATGCATTTATAGCATTAATATTATTATTAACAACATCCTCACCTTTAGTCATAAAGGCCTTTTTAACGGAATTAACAACCATTTCTTTAGCATTTGGCACATTTAATAGATTAAGTATATTTACTTCCATAATTTTGCTTATTTTGCCATTTAAATGATTTTCATAAGCAATCCTTTGTGCATTAATTATTTTTACATTTATATTTTTAGATATAATTTCTTTTTTTATAGAACTACTTAAATAATCATTTAATTCTTTTTCATTTTTAATAGTATTTATTAAAAGGATTCCATTATCTTTTATACCAGAAAGCATATCATATCTTTCAAAATAAACATCTTTTGTTACGACTACTAAAGTAGGGCTAGTTACATAAAAAGGTGCATTAATACTATTATCTGACATTCTTAAATGAGATATAGTTACTCCACCACTTTTTTTAGAATCATATTCAAAATACCCTTCGACATATTTTCCTAAACTTTCATGTAATAATGTAAGCATATTTTTCGAAGCACTTACCATTCCATCTGAACCAAAACCATATATTTTAAATTCTTCATAATTATTAGATAATTTATAATCAGTTTTTGGTAAACTTAAATGAGTTAAATCATCATTTATACCAATTGTAAAACTATTTTGAGGTTTACTTTCTAAACTATCATAAACACTTTTAATATCACTAGGAATAGTATTTTTACTAGATAGTCCATATCTTCCTCCGACAATCTCAATATTTTTGTCTTTTAACGAAGATAATACATCTAAATAAAGTGGTTCACCAATACTTCCAGCTTCTTTAGTCCTATCCAATACAGCAATTTTTTGTACGCTTTTAGGAAGTACTTGCTCTAAATATTTTTTACTAAATGGTCTATATAAATGAACCTCAATTAAGCCATAATCATTATTACCATTTTTTATTTCATTATCAATTACAAGTTTAATAGTATCATTTACACTACCCATTGCAATAATTATATATTTAGCATTTTCGCTTCCATAGTAATTAAATGGTTTATAACTAGTTCCCATTATTTCATTAATTTTAGTCATATATTCATTAACAATATCTGGCATTTTATCATATAATTCATTTCTACTTTCAGTTATTTGAAAATATACATCCTCAGTTTGACTTGTTCCATAATTTAAATCTGAAAGTAATGCCCTTTTCTTAAAACTTTCTAAAGCATTTTTATCTACTAAAGGAAGTAATTTTTCTTCGGGTAATTCTTTTATTGTATTAAGTTCATGACTTGTTCTAAAACCATCAAAAAAGTGTATAAAAGGAAGACTTCCCTTTATCGCAGATAAATGTGCTACTGCCGCAAGGTTTTGAGCATCATAAACATTACTACTTGCAAGCATGCAGCATCCTGTCATTCTTGCAGAATATATATCACTATGATCACCAAATATTGAAAGAGCATGTGTTGCAATACTTCTTGCAGCAACATGAATTACTCCAGGAAGACATTCACCCGCTATTTTATATAGATTTGGAATCATTAATAGTAATCCTTGACTTGCAGTATAAGTAGATGCTAAACTTCCAGATAATAATGCTCCATGAAGTGCACCAGCTGCTCCAAGTTCTGATTCCATTTCTACCACAGTAGGTTTATCATTAAATATATTTTTTTTATCAGTATGTGTTAAGTAATCAATATTTTCAGCCATCGGTGAGGATGGTGTAATTGGATATATTGAACATATCTCACTAAACAAATATGCTACACTACTACATGCTTTATTTCCATCAACTATTTTCATTTTCTATCACCACTTTAATTATATAAAAAAAACTAGTATTTTACTAGTAATTTTTAAAAATCAATTATGTATTACAACTTTATTTTTTTCTAAATATACATAAAGTATATTATTACTATCAAAGTATTTAATAATACTCTTATAATTAACATTACTAATTAAAATAGTGTCAATATTAGTTTTTAAACATGTTACAAAGCACTCAAAAAATGCAATTTTTGTTTACAACTATATTATTTATTACTTACTAGTCAAATTTTAAGACTTTTGCTAGTCATTTTTTAAATTTAAGTTATTATTCTAATTCAAATTTATTATTCATTATATCAATTAATAAAAAAAGAATTGGTACAAACTGTCCAATTCCTACATTGACATTTTTGTCCAATTCCATGTTAACATTTATACACATTAAATTTTATTCGCCGAGTCTCGAAGAGTCGAGCCTCGATTATTTAGATTTTTCGGTATTTCTCTATAGCTCAACTTACTGTGTATGGATTTGAATATGTTCCATTGCCTGATAACCTGGCTTCAGAGGATAGAGAAACGACAGGACGGGCGCCAGCCGTACTATACACATTACTAGTAGTAATACCACCCGTCGAATAGACAATAAACTCAAAAGCATCAGTATAATTACTAATGAAATCAGTAGGCGAGCCCGACCAATAATTTTGGTTTGTATACAAGTAATATGAACTATTAACAGAGTTCCATACTACTCCTGCCATTGCTATTTCATCCGCTGTTATAAGTCCTACTGGGTATTCTAAAGCTTTATTTCCTATACTACTATTCTTTGATGTAAATTTATCTTCTTCTCTTGGGCATGTTAATATTGGACTTGTTGTAGTATTCATTAATCTTCCATATGCTCCATAATAATATGTTGTTCCCGTTGAATTCCAACTTGTTAATGTTGTATAATTTGTAGTTGAATATGTAACATCTGAAGTTGATGCTGTTCTATCATTACAAAATATTTGGTCTTTTGATACTAAACTTTTTGTTTTCAAATCTGTTTCTAATGTTGTTGTTTTATACCAATTATCTATTGTTGTTTTTATTTCACTTGGTGTACTAGTTCCATGTTGCTCTCCTGATGTATACATATATCCTACATATTCTGTTTTATCTGTACTACTATTAAATGTACTTGTACCTATTTGAGTACCTTCTCCTGTCATTACTACTTTAGTACTTTCTGTTGGTGCTGTTGTTCCTGTATATATCATTCTTATACTGCCATCACCATTTATTCTTATTATTCTCCAGTATATATCTTTTCCACTGCTATCTTTACCAAATTTTACCCAGTTATTATCTACTGCTCCTCTGTAATAATAAGATGTTCCAAGATCATCTTGCGCTTTATATAAACCCTCATTTGTTGTCGCTGTACTTGCAAAATTTGGTGTTGTTTCATTTACTTTACTATTGGCTAAAATTGTCTTATATGCAGGTTCTATTGTTTCGCAACTATAATTTGTTACATATATCTTTCCTGTAAATGCTTTTCCCTCAATTGATGACTGAGGAATAGTTAAGTTATAATATTTTCCTGTTATTGATATATTTTGAGTAGTTAATGTTCCATCACTTTCTATTGTTGCTCCACTTACTAGAGTTCTTTTTAGTCCACTCCAACTTGAATCGTAATCAAAGTTCTTTTCATTTGCAAAATTATTTGTTCCATTTACATTTGATACTTGTAATGTGATTTCTTTATTACTATTTTTTGTAATAGGACTTTTACCATATACATTTGAGGTACTATCATATTCATAAACAATATCATATGTACATGTTGTAAGTAAGTTTGCTGCACCAGTTAAATTTACTGTTAGTGTTGCTGTATTTGTTGCTGCTGCAACTGTGTTGTCTGCTACTGTTTGACTCATATTTGCCGCAGGTACTTGTAAATTAAGTTGTGTAGCATTTGAAATAAATGTTGCATTTCCAGGAGAAACTGCATTAATATTTACTGCTACATTATTATTTAAATTTACATCAAATGAACCAAAATAGGCAAATGATGCAGTTATTACAATAAATAATAAAAGAATACTTGCAAATACTCCCATTATTTTTACATTAATATTTTTTTCCATACAAAATCTCTCCTTTATTCTATCTATAATAATTTAATCATTATTTTGATATATTTTCAAATATGTTTATTAAAAAACTGGTATTATTCCAGTCATTTATTTTGATTATTATAATAGTTAAATTCTGATAGTTCTATAGCAAGTTGTTCAAGATCATCATCACCCTCTATCTCATTTAAATCAAATATTAAACTTGATAAACTATCATAATTATTATAATTAACATTATATTTTTCTAATGTTTTTATTTCATTATTAGATAAATACATCTTATTTTTTCTTTCTATTTTTAAATCATCTGTATCAAATACAAATTCTTTATTATTACATTCTTTCTTCATTTTCATATAATCCTTTATAAACTTTTGATTTTTTTAATAACTCTTTATGAGTACCTTTTGATTCCAATTTACCATTTTCAATAACTAATATTTCATCAGCATCAATTATAGTGGATAGTCTATGAGCAATTATTATAATAGTATGATCTTTAGTTAAATCATCAATTGTCATTTTTATATATTTTTGACTTTCATTATCAAGTGCTGAAGTGGCTTCATCAAATAAAATTATTTTTGTATTTAATAAAAGTGTTCTTGCTATAGCAAGCCTTTGTTTTTGACCTCCGGAAAGATTTATTCCTCCCTCACCAATAATTGTATTATATTTTTTAGGTAAGCTTTCTATATATTCATCAATATAGGCTCTTTTACATACTTCTTTTACCTCTTTTAAAGTAATATCTGGTTTAACTATTTTAAAATTTTCAAAGATAGACATATTAAATAAAAATGGATTTTGTCTAACACAAGAAATAGTTTTTCTTAAAGATTCTTCGGTAAGGTCTTTAATATCTACACCATCAATTAAAACTTTTCCATTTGTTACATCAAAATATCTAAGTAATAAATTAAATATAGTTGTTTTACCATTACCGCTTCTTCCTACAATAGCGGTTTTTTGATTAGTTTTAATATTTAATGATAAATTATCAAGTGTTAAGTTTTCTTTTTTAGTATATTTAAATGATACATTCTTAAAAGTAACATTTCCTTTAGGATTATTTAAATTAATATCTCCATAAATTTCATCTTTAAATATTTTATTATTAACCACTTCATCAATTCTAGATAATGATACTTTTACTTTATTGTAATTTACTCCAAAAGAGGAAAGTGTTTCCGCAACTTCATCTATTCGCCAAATATAAGTATGAACCATCATAAGTACACTATAAACAATATGACCTTTTATAAAAAGATATCCACATGTTAATAAAATAATAAATTGTAAAACATAATAAACTATATTATTTAATCCATTATATACTGATTCATATCTATTTATTTTCAAAGATTTATTACAGTAATTATCAATATCATTATTTATTAAATTAATCATATTATTTTTAATACCTAATGATTTAATTTCTCTAATTCCAGTTAAATTTTCTGTTGCTCTTTTTATAAGTTTATCACTTTCTTTTTTAATTTCTTTTTGAGTATTTTTAATAACAGGAAAATATTTCGAAGAAATTATACCCATTATAATTGCAAAAATAGTTATTTCAATACCAATAAAAATAGATATTTTAAATGATACTATAACTATAATTAATGCCATAATTATCTTTAAAATCATTTTTACTAGTTGATTAAGTAAATCAAGTACTCTATCAGGATCGGAAGAAAGTCTATTTATTAGTTCACCAACACCGGCTTTTTCAAATGCTATAGCGGGTAAATTTTGATATTTATTATACATATCTTTACAAACTTTATTAATAAAACTCATTTGTAATTTATTATATAAAATCAATCTAGGAATTAAAAGAACTCCATAAACTATTACATATCCAGAAAAATATAAAACTAAATATTTTACAAATAAAGCATATTTTTTTAAAAGTAAAAATTCTAAGGCTTTACCTATAAATATTGGACAACATAAATCTGGTATATAATTACATATCATCAAAATAACAAGTAAAATCATTTTTACTTTATCCTCTTTTAAATAATGAAATATTAATTTAAATGAATTATCTTTTTTCTTACCTATTTTCATACAATAATTATATAATATAAAATACTATTTTTAAATATAAAAAACTAAGGTTTTTAGCCTGAAGTTGTAAGATAAATGTAGACATAAAAAAACTGTCTACATTTTTTTGTTATA